>Ga0082335_1000118_pt1 | contig 209533 bp, 193 predicted proteins | sample Subgrocontami58m_FD_72375 | JGI IMG/M metagenome (GOLD analysis project Ga0082335, IMG submission 72375) | Subsurface groundwater microbial communities from S. Glens Falls, New York, USA - GMW37 contaminated, 5.8 m (SPADES assembly) (version 2) ... | reverse complement strand
AGAGGAGCTGTCCCTAGTACGAGAGGACCGGGATGGACGAACCTATGGTGTTCCAGTTGTCGTGCCAACGGCATCGCTGGGTAGCTAAGTTCGGAAGGGATAACCGCTGAAAGCATCTAAGTGGGAAGCCCACCTCAAGATAAGATATCCCTTTCGATGGAGACATCGAAACTGAAGACCCCTTGTAGACCACAAGGTTGATAGGTCAGGTGTGTAAGTATAGTAATATACTGAGCTAACTGATACTAATCGGTCGTGCGGCTTGACCATAATTTTATTATTGCTCAACTGAGCATTCACGATGTGCAATTGTAGAAATATCTTTAAACGGATATTTCGGTGGCGATAGCGAAGAGGTCACACCCGTTCCCATTCCGAACACGGAAGTTAAGCTCTTTTGCGCCAATGGTACTGCATGGGCGACTGTGTGGGAGAGTAGGGAGCCGCCGGAATTATTAATAGAAAGCCGCCCTCACGGTGAACCGTGAGGGCGGCTTTTTTGTTGCGGCAAAGGGCGGATTAAAGCCCGGTAAGACAAATATCCCCTGATCAGGTGGAACGGATTTCCTGGCGCATGAAAACAATGTAAGAAGCGGCAAAAAAAATCATGGTTATCGCAATCAGCGAGACTATATGCGGTAAGACCAGGTAAACACTTTGCAGCAAAGGAAGGGGGCTTTGAAAACGGGAAAGGGAAAGCCTTTCCATGGGGCCCATTAAAAGGATGGTCTGGGTTGTTTTTCTCAGCGGATCGAGAATGGTGGTTGTTCCTTCGCTATAAAGCGTCATCGGTGAAAGCAGGGCGAAGATGCTGCGGACCCGCTCATGCCGGATCACCATCTCGGGGTTAGTCGAAACGGCATTCTGATCGACTGGGACCAGCATATCTGAAACAATCCCTGCCCCAATGGCCACAAAAAAAGACAGGAATATCCAACAGGCGACCGCTGCCAGGGCGGAGGTCGCTATGCTGCGGAAAGTAATGGAAAAGAGTATGGAAAGTCCCAGCCAGAAAGAAATATAGAAGATGCTCAGGATGAGATAGATGACCAGGCGTCCGATTTCTTCCGGGCCCGGGACGACACCGATCAGCGTAAGGCCAAGGCCGGATATCAACATCACGATGCTGAACACCATGATGGCGATGATGATCACGCCGGCAAGGAATTTGCCGTTGATGATCGCATCCCGATAGATTGGCTGGGAGACCACCTTGCTCAAGGTGCGGCTGCTGCGTTCCTTGTTAATGGCGTCGAAACCCAGGACGATCCCGATCAGGGGGCCGAAAAAGGCGATAAACTGGATCAGGGAGAAAAACTTGCCCGGTGAAGTAAAGAGCAGCAAAAACACCAGGGTCGGTTTGGCTATTCCCTGCAATTCATCCCGCAGCCCGGAGCCGACCATGTAGGCCGTAACCAGACTTACCATAAAAATCACAATGAAAAGCAGCATGAAACGTGTGGAGCTGAATTGATCCGATAGCTCCTTCCGGCAGATGACGAACAATCCTTTCACGCTCAACCCTCCTTGAAGTACTTCATATAGATCTCCTCCAGGGTATAATGCTCCTGGTCCAGCCCGAATTTAGCTTTGGCCAATTCATCTATCGGTCCCAGGGCAACAAGATTGCCCTTGATCATGATGCCCACGCGGTCACTGATCTTCTGCACTTGATCTAGGAGGTGCGAGGAAAAAAAGATGGTGATGTTTTTTTCCTTGCTCAGGGAACAAATTAGATCAAGCATCTTCGCTGTCCCGTCAGGATCCAGGCCGAGCGTCGGTTCATCCAGAAATACTACCTTGGGCTCCTTGATCAGGACCTCGGCTATTCCTAAACGCTGTCTCATACCACGGGAAAAATTCCCCACCTTTTTCGTTTTCTCTGTATCCAGTTCGACTACCTTCAGCAACTCATCGATCGCAGGTAAGGCTACGTCGTCCGGGATGCCGTTTAAACGGCTCACGAACTGAATGTTTTGCACGGCAGTCATGTCGTCATAAAAGCCAACATTTTCCGGTAGGTAGCCCACGACCCGCTTTACCTTTAAGGGTTCTCTCGTGGGATTAAAACCGCAAACCGTGGCACTGCCCGCGTTTGGTTCACTCAATCCCAGCAGCATCAGCAGGGTGGTTGTTTTACCGGCGCCATTCGGTCCCAGAAAACCGAAAACTTCAGCCTCGTATATTGTCAGGTTTAAGTGATTGACGGCGACTTGCTGGCCGTAAATCTTTGTCAAATCCCGGCACTCGATAATAGGCTGCCTTTCCACGTCATCTCCTCCCCAGTCGCAGGAACAAACCGCCGAGCAAAGCAAGCACCAGGATGATGAGGATGAGTCCGATCCAACCCCAGGCGGGAGAGGTTTTGACGGAAACACGCAATTCCACGTTTTTACTGCTTCCCTTTTCACCATCCACAGAGATGGAAGCGGAATAATCGCCTACCAGCGCCTGGGCGGAGGGAGTTATGATAACCTCCACCTGTTTCAGCGCTCCAGGTTCCAGGGCCTCGATCTTTTCCGGTTTGAATTCCACCTTCCAGTTTTCCGGCTTGAAGGAACTGAGGGCAATATTGCGGTTGACGGCAGTTCCGTTGTTCTTGACATAAACCGAAAGATTGGCGGGTTTGCCCGGACTTGCATCGAGCGACAGCAGGCCCGTCGGGGTGCCGGCGTCCAACTGGTAGGTGCCGGTAAGGGTGACAGCCAGTTTTACCTCTACTTTTTTTTCACCGGTGCCGATGGTCACATTTACCGGATAGCTGCCGGCAGTTGCATCTCTACGAGCAGTAACTACCACCGATACGGATTGACTCTGGCCTCCCTTGATGCGCAGGGTGGAAATCTGTTTATCTTCGTAAGAAGGCTTGAAATTGACGTCCCACCTTTCTGGGGCCTGGGCGGAAAGATTGAAATTCTTGTCACTGTCACTTTTGTTGTTGATGTCGAGAGAAAATTCAAACTTGGAATCCGGTTGACCTCTTAACATGGGATAAGAAGTTGTGACCACAAAGTCTTCAGAAACAGCAGTTTTTTCTTTAACGGTCACGGTAATTTTCTGCGTAGAAGTGAATTTGCCATCCTCGGTGCGCGCATCGATCTGAAACAGGTAGTTGCCAGGTTTCGTTCCCTTTTCCGGATCGGCGCTAAAGGTCAGGGTACGCGTTTTTCTGCCTGGTACGGTTACACTATTCACGGTGTAGCTGGGACCTTTAAGTGAAGTCTTCCACCCCTTGGGAACTGTTGTTAAAGAGAGAATAAAGTTTTCGTCTTTCTTCCCTTTGTTGTCGGCCGTTAAGTCCATGCGGACCGGCTCTCCTTGCGAAATCGTAATCCCGGAATACTCTGTATAGACGGCGATTCCTCTCTCCGGGCCGGTATCTTTTTCCTCCGCCGCTTGCATAAACGGTGCACTTAAAAGAAAAACCAACATTCCCATTATTATGGTAAAATAACCGCGCATAATATTTAGTCGAATCACGTCCACCCTCCTTGATAAAAGTTATGCTTATATCTCAAAATTATTAATTAATTATTTTTGAATGGATGTTAAGAGGTTCCTTATTAACTGATGATCTATATGAAAAATGAGCTCCTGTGTCAATAAAATAATGGCCTGTTGTTACGCCAAGAGCAAAAAATCTTGAATTTTTGCCTGGGAAGTTTTAGTTGTTGCGGCAAAAAAAGATAAAGACAGGTTCATATGGAATGTTACGAAGCGGAAGACATGGAGATCATCTTCGACCAGGGGGGGGCGGGATGACTGGGGGAAATTCAGTTTCCCCGTGTGGTACGGACTGCCTGTCAAGGTCAACTGTCGGGGTTACCGGTTCGATTTCAATCTCCGGGGCGACTTGAAAAGGCTTTCCGGCGGACACGCTGTCTGGCCCGACCCGCATGAGCTGCTGAAGAGGACCGACGGGAATGACTTCATCTATTATTGCGGCGCCGACGGCTATGATTCCAGTTATGATCTGATCAAGAGCTACTATGTGCCTTTTAACGGCAGGTCCGATTGTGACCTCCTCAGGGAAAACCCGCTGGCCGGACGTCACGTGGGCCTCGCGATGGAGGCCTTCGACGGGCTGATAGAACGGGCCGGCCGGTTGGCACCTCTTGTCCCGGCGGGCCGGTCGCGGGAGTTCCTGCAGCAGCTGAGCACCAGGAACAGGGACAAGCTGAAAGCGGAGGCCGACCGGCTGCATGGTATCATCGGCGGTATGCTGCCGGTTTTGCCTCCCGATACCATCGATGTGGACTATGAGGTCATTCCCCTGATCCTGACGGAAGGCTGCGCTTACAACTGTCGTTTTTGCCACTTTAAGACGGCCGGCGGTTTCCGGCGGCGTCCTTGGCCGGACATTGTCCGACAAATCAGGGCGTTGAAGGAATTCTACGGGACGGATCTCATTAATTACAATTCTATGGTACTGGGCCAGAACAATGCCCTGGCGGCCGGGGAAGATATCGTTGCGGATGCGGCTGAACTCGCCTACGAAGCTTTCCGTTTAGCGGAATCATACCATCAGGGGTGGCCGCGGCTTTTTCTCTTCGGCAGCGTGGACACTTTTCTGGAAGCCCCCGCTTCTTTGTTTGACAGATTAGCGGGTTTGCCTTATCATACCGCCCTCAACGTAGGGCTGGAATCTCCTGACCTGGAAACTCTTCACGCCCTAGGCAAGCCGCTGGCGGTGGAGAAGGTGAGGGAGGCCTTCCGCAGGATGCAGGAGATAAACCGGGGCTATACCCGCCTGACCGTGAGCTGTAATTTCGTCTTGGGCAGGTACCTTTCCTCCCGGCATGTGGCGGCGGTAAAGGCCCTGTTGTCGGAGGAGCGGGGGAGTGGGGGCAAAGGAGTGGTTTATCTTTCTCCCCTGCTGGGCGCCTCGGACCGAAGACAGATACTTAAAGAGTTCAGAGAGATAAAGATCAATTCCCCTCTCCCGGTCTTTCTCTACCTGGCGCAGCGGCTGTAATTATTAAGAAAGGGGAAAATGGACATCAAAAACCTGCTGGTTACGGGCGGTTGCGGTTTCATCGGCAGCAACTTCATCCGTTACCTCTTCGGTCAACCGGATTTCCGGGGCCGGATCATCAACGTCGACAAGCTCACTTATGCCGGGAATCCGCAAAACTTGAACGACATCGGCGAGTTCTATTCCGGGAGATACTTGTTTCGCCAGGCGGACATCTGTGAGGCCGAAAAAATGGCGGAGCTCTTCCAAAACGAGAAGATCGACGCCGTCTGTCATTTTGCCGCCGAATCGCATGTGGATCGCTCCATCAAGCATCCGGAGAGTTTCATGCTTACCAATATTATGGGGACCTTTAACCTCCTGGAAGCGGCAAGAAATGCTGCCGATTTTGTCCTTTTTCACCATGTGAGCACCGATGAGGTTTATGGCAGTCTCGGGCCGGAGGGATTCTTTACGGAGGAGACGCCATACCGCCCTAACAGTCCCTATTCAGCATCCAAGGCGGCTTCGGATCATTTGGTGCGTTCCTACCATCACACCTACGGCCTGCCCACCACACTTTCCAACTGTTCCAACAATTACGGCCCCTATCAATTCCCGGAGAAACTGATTCCGCTGGTCATCACCAATGCGTTGGAAGGGAAGCCCCTCCCCGTTTACGGTGATGGAAAGAATGTGCGGGACTGGCTCTACGTGGAGGATCATTGCGAGGCCGTTTGGACCATCATGAAAAGAGGAAAAAGGGGCGCCACTTATAACGTCGGCGGCCGGGCGGAAATGGAAAACATCAAGATTGTAGAGATGATCTGCGACATCCTGGATGAGATGGCCGCTTCCTTGTCGGGGGGAGCCCGGCGCAAGTTGATTTCCTTTGTTACCGACCGGCCGGGGCATGACCGCCGGTATGCCATCGATTTCCGGAAGCTGCAGGGGGAATTACAGTGGGCGCCGCGGGAGACCTTTGCCACCGGACTCAAAAAGACCGTTGCCTGGTATCTGCAAAACGGGTTCTGGCTGAACCAAGTGCGCACCGGCGCCTATCGAAAGTGGCTGGACGAACAGTACGGGGCATGACGGGTGATTGGCATTAGGCTGTTGTTGAGATGAAAATATATTAATCTATTCTGCCCGCCTGTCTTAGCTTGGAAAGGATGTACTGGATGGCGGGCATTGCCTCCAGGGCCGCCTTTTCACCCTCCATGATGGCCTCATTCCTTTTTTCCACCTCCGCCGATCCGATGTACCCGACTTTCGGTCTTATTACCACATCCGCCCTGGCAATTTGTGTGCCCGAGAGCTTTGCATACATGATATTTATGGACTGCAAAATGGTATCTATCGTCCCTTCCGGCGGCTTCGTATCGAGATCTGCGGAAATATCGACGGCGATGACGATTTCTGCTCCATATCGCCGGGCGGCATCAACGGCCAGGGGGCTTACCAAACCCCCGTCAACGTACATCTTGTCGCCGATCATTTTTGGCCTGAAGACGCCGGGAATGGAACAGCTTGCCCGCACCGCCGTCCCGGCGCTTCCCTGCCGGAAAACTACCTCCTGGCCGCCGGGGATGCCGGTTGCCACCGCGTAAAAGGGCTTCCTGAATTTTTCGATGGGTGTCTTTTTTACGGCGTTGTTTACGTAGTCTTCTAGTTTGTCGCCCTTAATAAAGCCGTTATCGGGAAATGCTAAATCAATTAGGTCACTCTTTTGGACGGCAAGGGCCATCTTCTGGAGTTGGTAGGCCGTTAAGCCGTATGCCGAGAGGCAGCCGACAAAACTGCCTGCACTGGTCCCGACGATCATATGGATAGGAATATTATTGGTTTCCAGTATTTTCAAAACGCCGATATGGGCAAAGCCCCGCGAGGCGCCGGCGCCGAGCACCAGGGCGATTTTTACTGGTTTTGGTTTGGCCGGCTGGGCGGTCTCGCCAGGTGCGGGTGTCAGTGTGGGCTTGACCACCTCGCTTGGCGCACAGGAGGCGACCAGGAATGCGGAAAGAACCATCAGGGAGATGGAGAGGCTTAACTTTTTCATTTTTCATTACTCCGCAGACGGGTCATTGCGATAGGTATGGTAGGCATGAATAATTCCCATTTTTCGGTGGAATATATGAGAGCGGCGCAGGTGTGTCAAGGGAAATGGTGTTCTCCCTTCCCTTTGCCCCTCTCTTCAAGCAGGAAAAGGCCGATCGATATATTAGTTTGGGCAAAAAAAGCTTGATACGGCAAAAGAAGGGTGATAAATTTAATATAGTTGGTTCCTTAACATCCCATGATACCTTGTAAGAAGCCGTAATTTCAACAATAATCCGGGGAAACAACAATTGGAGAAGGACAAAAAGATAGGCGCGGCGATGGTTGTGGGGTCAGGAATCGCCGGTATTCAGGCTTCCCTCGACCTCGCCAATTCAGGCATCAAGGTTTACCTGGTGGAAAAGGAGATCAGTGTGGGCGGGGTGATGGCCCAGTTGGACAAGACCTTCCCCACCAACGATTGTTCCGCCTGCATCCTTTCGCCCAAGCTTGTCGAAGTGGGCCGCCATCCCAATGTTGAAATCCTGACACGCCGCCGTGTGGTCTCGCTGACCGGCGAGCCGGGGCGTTTCGAGGTCAAGTTAAAGAAAGCGCCGCGGTTCGTCGATTTGAACAAATGCACCGGCTGCGGCGATTGTGCCACGGCCTGTCCCGTCTCCCTGCCTTCCGATTTCAATGAAAATTTGAACAAGCGGAAGGCCATCTACCGGCATTTTCCCCAAGCCATTCCCAGCGGCTACGCCGTGGACAAACTGGGCACTTCGCCCTGCAAGGCCGCTTGCCCCACCCACATCAGCGTGCAGGGTTACGTTGCCCTCATTGCCGCCGGCAAATACCGGGAAGCCCTGAAGCTAATCAAGCAGGAAAATCCTTTTCCCGCCGTATGCGGCAGGGTCTGCAACCACCCCTGCGAAGCGGATTGCATGCGGGGCAGGGTGGATGCACCGGTGGACATCATGCATCTCAAGCGTTTTGTGGCTGATTTGGATCTGCAGGATGCCACCAGGTTCATACCGGAAAAGAAAGAAGCACAGGGAAAGAAGGTGGCCGTCATCGGCGCCGGTCCGGCCGGCTTGGCCGCCGCCTACTATCTGGCCGTGGCGGGATATGCCGTGACCGTCTTCGAAGCCCTGCCCGTGGCGGGAGGCTGGCTGTCCGTAGGTATCCCCGAATATCGTCTGCCGAAGGATATCATCAACGCCGAGATCAAGATCATTGCCGACCTGGGTGTGGACATCAAACTGAATACGCGCGTCGGTAAGGATGTGCTCCTGGCCGATCTGCGGCAGGGTTATGATGCCCTGTTCGTTGGAGTGGGGTCCCAGCTGAGCGTTCTTCTGGACGTGCCGGGGGAGGAGCTGGAAGGCGTCTTCTCGGGGATCGATTATCTCAAACGGGTGAACCTGGGAGAAAAGATTTATCTGGGCGAGAAGGTGGCCGTGGTCGGCGGCGGCAACGTGGCCATGGATGCCGTGCGCACGGCGGTCAGGACGGGTTCAACGGATGTTTTTATCCTCTACCGCCGGTCCCGCGCCGAGATGCCGGCGGCGCCGGAAGAGATCGAGGAAGCGGAGGAAGAAGGGATCAGGATGGAATTCCTGGTGGCTCCGGTCCGCATCCTGGGTACGAACGGCAAGGTCAGCGGCGTCGAATGCCTCCGCATGGAACTGGGCGCAGCGGATGCCAGCGGTCGCAGGCGTCCTGTGCCGATCAGGGGATCGGAATTCACCATCCCCGTAGATGCCGTGATCTCCGCTATCGGACAGAGCAACGACCTGTCCTTCCTGGCCGAGGACAGTGGCATTTCCCTGAACAAATGGCATAATTTGGATGTTGACCCCGTTACCTTTGCCGCCGGCGCCGCAGGTGTTTTTGCCGGCGGCGACGTGGTTACCGGACCGGCGACCGTCATCAAGGCGATCAACGCGGGAAAGGAAGCGGCCATTTCCATCGCACGCTACCTGGAGGGTGAAGACATGAGGGCGGGCCGCGGGCGTGACTGGACGCAGGGCCTGGCCAACGAGGGCAATACTGCGTCCGTACCAAAAGCGCCACGGGTAGCAATGCCCATGCGTGCCGCCAAGGAACGGAGGGGGGATTTCCGGGAGGCGGCCTCGGGTTTTTCGGAGGCGGAAGCAAGACGGGAAGCCGAGCGCTGTCTTGCCTGCGGGATCTGTTCCGAGTGCTACCAGTGTGTGGAGGCCTGCGTGGCCGGGGCGCTCAGGCACGACGAGACGGCCGCGGAAGAGACCATAGAGGTCGGGGCCGTCATTGCCTCGCCGGGCTATGAGGTCTTTGACGCCGGGCTCCGGGGAGAATACGGTTTTGGCCGTTACGCAAATGTTATCTCCAGCATCCAGTTTGAAAGGATCCTTTCGGCCTCCGGCCCCTATTTCGGCCATGTCCAGCGACTGTCTGATGGCAAGGAGCCCAAGAAGATCGCTTTCATCCAGTGCGTCGGTTCACGGGACACGTCCTGCGGCAACAAGTGGTGTTCCTCGGTCTGCTGCATGTACGCCACCAAGGAGGCGATCATCGGCAAGGAGCATGCCCGGGAGTTGGAACCTACGATCTTCTTTATGGATATCCGCGCCCACGGCAAGGACTTCGATCGTTTTGTCAACCGGGCCAAGGAAGAATACGGCATCCGCTACGTCTGCGCGCTCCCTTCCAGCATCAAGGAGTTGCAGCAGACCAAGAATCTACTCATGACCTATATGCACGAAGATGGCCGCCTGGTCGAGGAAGAATTTGATATGGTGGTCCTTTCCGTGGGGCTCACCCCCCCGGCGGAGGCTGCGGAACTAGCGGTCAGCCTGGGGATGGCGCGGAACGAGTTTGGATTTTGCCAGACGGCACCGGATAACGCGGTGCAAACGACGCGACCGGGGGTCTTCGTCTGCGGGGCTTTCGGAGGTCCCAAGGACATCCCGGAGACGGTTATGGAAGCCAGCGGCGCCGCGGCCTGCGTCGGGGAGCTGCTGGCGTCGAGCCGTGGCAGCATGATCACGGCGGAAGAACTGCCCATGGAAAGCGACCTGCGGGGCATCGGACCGCGGACGGGCGTTTTCGTTTGTCACTGCGGGATCAATATCGGCGGCGTGGTGGATGTGCCGTCGGTCGTCGAATATGCCAAAACCCTGCCTACAGTAGTTTATGCCACGGACAACCTCTTCACCTGCTCCCAGGACTCTGCCGTCAAGATGGCGGAGGTCATTAAAGAAAAGAACCTGACGCGTGTTGTGGTGGCATCCTGTTCCCCCCGTACCCATGAGGGGCTCTTTCAGGAGAATTGTGAAAAGGCCGGTCTCAACCGGTACCTTTTCGAGATGGCCAATATCCGCGACCACAATTCCTGGGTGCATATGCACGAGCCGGAAAAGGCGACGGTCAAGGCCAAGGATCTGGTGCGGATGGCCGTGGCCAAAGCGGGGCTCTTAAAACCGCTGAAGCCGGGACAGTTGAGTGTGAATCATGCCGCCCTGATCATTGGTGGCGGCCTGGCCGGGATGACGGCAGCGCTTTCCCTGGCGGGCCAGGGATTCCCTGCCTATCTGGTGGAAAAAGAAGAGGAACTCGGCGGGAATTACCGGCATCTCCACTATACGCTGGAGGGCCTGGATACGCGCCGCCATCTGGGCGACCTTCTGGACAGGGTGAGAAACAATCCGTTGATTACGGCGGTTACCGGAGCGACGATCGAAAAGATCGAAGGTTTTATCGGCAACTATAGGACAACTGTCACCACATCCGGCGGCGAGCAGCAATTCGAGCACGGCGTCGTCATCGTTGCCACCGGGGGGTACGAACTGGCAACAGATGAATATCTGCACGGGAAGTCGGCTGCGGTTATCACCCAGCGGGAACTGGAAGGCCGTCTGGCCAGGAAAGACGGCGATTTGGACAAGGTAAAAAATGTGGTCATGATCCAGTGCGTGGGTTCACGGGAAGCGGCGCGGCCCTATTGCAGCCGCTATTGCTGTTCCGGGGCCATCAAGAACGCCCTGAAATTGAAAGAAGCCGATCCGGCGCGGGAGGTGACGATTATCTACCGGGATATCCGGACCTTCGGGCTCAAAGAGGATTATTATCGGCAGGCGCGCGAGGCCGGTGTCAGTTTCATACGTTACGATGAAGACCGCAAGCCGGCAGTGAAAAGTGCCGGGCAGGGGGTGATTGTTGCCGTCTTCGATCCGGTTTTGAAGGAAACGGTGCAGATCAAGGGCGACCTTTTGGCGCTCAGCGTGGCCACGGTACCGAACCCGCAAAATGAGGAGATCGGTAAGATGCTCAAGGTGCCGACCAACCAAGACGGCTTCTTTCTGGAAGCCCATGCCAAATTGCGGCCCGTGGATTTCGCCACGGACGGCGTCTTCCTTTGCGGCCTGGCCCATGCTCCGAAATTCAGCGGCGAGTCGCAGGTGCAGGCCCGGGCGGCCGTATCCAGGGCCTCGCTCATTCTCACGAAGGATTTTATTCTGGCGGAGGGGAAAACGGCCTATGTTGACAAGGAAAGATGCATGGCCTGCGGGCTCTGTGAACTTAATTGCCCCTTCAGCGCCATTACAGTCGATGGGGTCGAGGGGTGCGCCGTGGTGAATACTGTGCTCTGCAAAGGCTGTGGCGTCTGTACGGCATCCTGCCGGATGAGTGCGGTGGATCTGAACGGCTTCAGCAACGAAGAGGTCTTGTCGCAGCTCGAGGCACTTAATTGTTGAGAGAGTGGTATACATGACTGAAACGCCGGAAAAGGGAGGCTGGGAGCCCAAGATTGTTGCCATTGTTTGCAACTGGTGTACCTATGCCGGGGCCGACCTGGCGGGGATCAGCAGGATCCAGTATCCTCCCAGCGTGCGGATCGTCAGGGTTCCCTGCACGGGCAGGATCAATCCCTTCTATATCGTGAAGGCCCTGCAGGAAGGCGCCGACGGCGTGCTCGTCTCTGGCTGCCATCCGGGGGAGTGCCATTATCTGACGGGTAATATGGCCGCACGCCGGAAGTTTGCCATGCTGAAAAGTTTCCTGAATTACCTTGGCGTGGAGGGAGACCGGGCGGTTTTTACGTGGGTTTCCGCTTCGGAAGGGGAGCGTTTTGCCAAGGTGATCAGGCAGGTCACGGCGGCTGTGAAGGCCCTGGGACCGGCGCAAAGGCTGGTAAAAAAAGTGGCAGGGCAACCGGAAGCGTGCGCTGCCGAAGCATAACAAAGGACAGTGGGGATAGATTTCAAATCTGCCCCCATCCGGCTCCGAGGTTGTAAAAGAAGGACTGGATTAGTGGAAAATATGGAAGCGGGGCTGCGGGAAGAGGCTGGGAAGCTCCTCCGCGAAAAGAAAGTGGCGGTCATCGTCGGCTATGAAGCAGGTACTCTGCCGCTGACGGCGGCCCCCTGTTTTATTACCGAGGCGTGCGAAGCGGACAAGCTTGTTTTGAACCCCTTTTGCACCCAGAATTTAGCCACTTATGTAACGGAGCTCATCGCTCAGCACCGAGATGCCCAGAAGCGCCTGAAGCCGGAGGGGAGGACCAAAAAGGTAGTGGGTATAATTGCCAGGGGCTGCACGAGCCGTTCGCTGACGATTCATCTCCAGGAAAGGCAGTACCAAAGGGATGAGGTCGTGATCCTGGGCGTTCCCTGCCGCGGCTATGCCGATGTCCGCAAGGTGGCCGCACGCGTGGACGGTCGGGAAATCACCGCCGGAATCCTGCAGGATGATAAAATCATCGTGACAACTGCCGCCGGCGAGAGTGCGATGCCTCTGAGCGAGGTGACGGCAGACAACTGCCTTGACTGTCGTTTCAACAATCCGGTCATTTACGACCTGATGCTGGGGACGGTGGCGCCCCCCATGGATCCGAGTGGGGAATATGCTCGGGTAGAGGAATTTGCCGCATTGCCCGAAGCGGAGCGCTGGGCCTATTTTGTCAAGGAAATGGACAAGTGTATCCGTTGTTATGCCTGCCGGAATGCCTGCCCATCCTGTTATTGCCGCAGTTGTTTCGTTGAGCAGACCCAGCCGCAATGGATAGACCGGGGGACCGGACGCGCCGACAACGAGGTGTTCCAGGTAATGAGGCTGTATCACATGGCCGGCCGGTGCGTGGATTGCGGCAGTTGTATAACCGCCTGTCCCATGAACGTTGATTTACGGGCCTACTTGAAAAAGTTGGACAAAGACGGCTGGGAGCTGTTCGGACACCGGGCGGGTCTTAAACTGGACGAACCGGCCCTGTTTAGCACCTTTCGGGAAGATGACAAGCAGGATTTTATTTTTGAGCCGGAGTAATGGGGAAAACGATGGGGACTTTTCTGGAAGAAGTTAACAAGCGCATTGATGGCGTGCCGATTCAGCGCTGCTACCACTGCCGGAAATGTACAGCGGGATGCCCGCTGGCTTTTTCCATGGATCATAGCCTGGACAAGGTGATCCGCCTGATCCAGATGGGCCGGCGTGACGAGGTCCTGAAGAGCGGGACGATCTGGCTTTGCGCCTCCTGTGAGACCTGCGTGACCCGTTGTCCAAACAGTGTTGATGTGGCCCGGATGATGGATGTCCTGCGGGAGATGGCCGTCGCGGAACGTGTCAGGTCCAAGGAGAAGAATATCCTGAAATTGCACAGGGCCTTTCTGGCCTGTATCAAGAGTCGGGGCCGGATCAATGAACCGCTGCTGATTATGGATTATAAGTTGAGAACGGGAGATTTTTTCTCCGATATCGGCCTGGGTATTGACCTGTTTATGAAGGGCAAGCTTTCCCTCTTCGTGCCGCGGACCAAGGACATGGGGATGGTGAGGAGCATCTTCAGGCAGACGAAGAAAAGACGACAAGAGGAGGGTCGGTCTTGAAGGTTTCTTACTATCCCGGTTGCTGTTTCCATGGGACCGGCAGGGAGTTCGGCCTTTCCGTCGAGACGGTGAGCAAGGCCTTGGGGCTCGAGTTGAAGGAAATCGAGGACTGGTCCTGCTGCGGGGCAACGGCGGCCCACGCCACGAACTTCAAGTTGTCCGTGGCCCTGCCGGCCAAGGACCTGATCCGTGCTGAAAAGGACGGCTTTAAGGACATGATGGTGCCCTGCGCGGCCTGTTTCAGCCGCCTGAAGACCAGCCAGCATCACCTGAACAGGGACGAATCCCTGAAAAAGGAGGTGGAAGGGATCGTGGGCTCCGTCTATCAGGGGGCGATCACCATCCGGAATGCCATCGACGTCTTTTATAACCTCATCGGTACGGAGGCGATTAAGGGCAGGGTAACCACAGCGTTATCCGGTCTTAAGCCCGTTTCCTATTACGGCTGCCTGCTTTTGCGGCCGCCGGAGATTTGCGCCTTTGACGATTATGAAAACCCCGTTCTCCTGGACAGCATCATGACGACGCTGGGAGCGGAGAGCCGTCCGTGGTCTTACAAGACCGACTGCTGCGGCGGGAGCCTGACCGTGAGCAGAACGAAACTGGTTGCCAAGCTGGTGGACAAATTGATGACCATGGCCCGGGAGGCCGGGGCAAATTGCCTGGTTACCGCCTGTCCCGTCTGCATGTTCAACCTGGACATGCGGGCCAGCGAAAGCCTGAGGCTGCCGGTTTTTTATTTTACCGAGTTGATGGCCCTGGCCATGGGTCTCGAAGGGCCGGAGAGCTGGTTTAAGACGCACTATGTCGATCCCCGGCCGCTCTTGATCGGTCTGGGCTTGATTTAACGCGGGCACAAAAGGTTGATATGGAAAAGCGATTGATAAAAAAAGAGGAACTGCCCGGCTTGATCAGCAAGTTAACCGCCACCGTGCCGGTCTATGCGCCCGCCAGGGAGGGCGATTATTTCCTCTTTCGGGTCCTGCAAAAAGGTGAGGAGCCGCTGATCGATTACGGCAACACCCGGAATGCCCCCAAACAGTTTCTTTTTCCGGCCCGGGAAGAGATCATGAAATATACACGGGTGGGCCGGGATTTGGTCCTATCGGAAGTGGAATCGCCGCGTGCGGAAGTTGTGCTTTTTGCCGTCCGCCCCTGCGACGCCCGGAGTTTTTTCCTTTTGGACATGCTCTTTGATCAGGCGGAAAAGTACCAGGACCCCCATTATATCGACCGGCGGGAAAAGACGACGGTCATCTCGCTGGCCTGTGTTCATCCTCCCTACGGCACTTGTTTCTGCACCGCCGTTGACGGCAGCCCCGTCTCCAAAGAAGGAACGGATATAATGCTTACGGACCTGGGCGATGGCTATCTGGCGGAATTCCTGACCCCTAAGGGAGAAAGCTGGCTGCCCAAGTTCGGCGAGCTTGCCGTTGCTGACTCCGCCGCGGCCTCCAAGCAGGATAACATTGCCACCCAGGCGGCGCGGGAAATCAAGCCGATCCAAGCCGCCGGGGAAATCAAGTCGATTCTGGATCGGAGCTTTGAGCACGCTTTCTGGGATACGATCCATGGTAAGTGCCTCAAGTGTGGAACCTGCACTTACCTCTGTCCCACCTGCCATTGCTTCGACATCAACGACGAAAGGCAGGGCGCGGACGGCGTCCGGATAAGAAACTGGGATTCCTGCATGTTTCCCCTGTTTACCAGGGCAGCTTCGGGCCACAACCCGCGGACTTCGCAAAAGGAGCGTTGGCGCCAGCGGGTCATGCACAAATTTAAATACTATCCAGACAATTTCGGGGCGATGGCCTGCGTCGGCTGCGGCCGGTGTGTCAGGCACTGCCCGGTGAATATTGATATCAGGAAAATAATCGCCGATATTGCGCAGTTGTAACGGAGAGGTTGCATGCTCAATCCATATCTGCCCATCCCGGTCATCGTGGAGAAGATCACCACGGAAGTCGATACGAAGGACATCAAGACCTTCCGCCTCGCCTTCGTAAACAAAGATGATGAGGTGAAGTTTAAGTATTTGCCCGGGCAGTTTGCCGAGCTTTCCGTTTTCGGCAAGGGGGAATCGCCAATCGGCATCGCCTCTTCTCCGACCCAGCCGGGCTATCTGGAATTTACCGTGCAAAAGGCCGGCGTCGTTACCAACGCCCTTCACGAGTTGGAAGAAGGGACGCAGATCGGTGTCCGGGGGCCGCTGGGAAATGCCTGGCCCATTGAATACCTGAAAGGGAAGAACGTCGTTATCGTGGGCGGTGGTTTTGCCTTTACTACTTTAAGAGCGCTGATCAACTATATGCTTTACGAAGAACATCGTGCCAGCTTCGGGAAGATCACCGTCGTTTACGGCGCCCGGATGCCGGGCCTCCTCCTCTACAAGGAAGAACTCGCCGCCTGCGAGCTGCGGGATGATATCGATCTGAACATTACCGTGGACCGTGGCGATGAAAGCTGGAAAGGCAAAGTCGGCTTCGTACCTAACGTCTGCCGGGACATCAGCCCCAGTGTGGAGAACACCGTAGCCCTGATTTGCGGTCCGCCGATCATGGTGCGCCTTACCCTGCCTCTATTTTTTGAACTGGGCTTTGCCCAGGAAAATATCTATACCTCCCTCGAAATGCGCATGAAATGCGGCATCGGCAAGTGCGGCCGCTGCAATGTAGGGAGCAAATATATCTGCAAGGACGGTCCTGTCTTTTCTCTGGCCCAGTTGAGCCAGTTGACCCCCGAATATTAAGGCGCCCTTTGAAGATTAGCGAGATGACAATAATAATAGTAGAAGTTCAATATGGCTAATTAGTCGGTCAATAGAGGGCGCAATCTTTTTTGTGGACCGACAACACCGAATTTAAGCGGCGGAGAGTGGCATGAATCAGAATACCGGATCAGAGCTTTTTGGCTCACTTTATGAAAAGGGCGAGGTGATTTTCCGGCAGGGCGATCCGGGGGATACAATGTTCGTAATCCAGTCCGGAACAGTGGAGATCTCACAGACCGAGAGGAATAAAGAGTCGGTCATCGCCATCTTGGAAAAAGGTGCTTTTTTCGGAGAAATTGCCCTGCTGCGCGGAGGACCGCGCTCCGCAACTGCCAGAGCTGCCGGAAAGACGCGCTTACTGCCACTAACGGGCGAGGCAATTCTGCAACGGATACCTCAGGATCCGGGTGTGGCCTTTCACCTCTTGCAAGGGCTTACATTCAAGATCTATCGGGCCGACCAGCGACTGCAGCAAATGATCCATGAAGACGAGGATGCACCCGCGCCAGCTGACGAAAGCGGGGAAAAAGTCGCTGCCGAGGATGGGGTCGAGAGTACGCGGCCTGCTGAGGAGGAATCCCGAAAAGAACCGGCCGCCGATCTTTCCTTTCACGAGCTTGCCGAAGTTTGGGCAATGGCGGAAAACTCTACGTGGGTAGAGGCGGGCCAGAAGGTGTTTATAGAAGGGGATGCCGGAGACGCTATGTATATCGTCCTGGATGGCGAGGTGGAGATCACCCAGGGGCAGGGCCATGAAAGAAGGATCCTGACGAGGTTGGGACAGGGCAGTTTTTTCGGCGAACTCGCCATTATTGCTGAAACTACACGGAGCGCTGACGCCACTGCCCTTGGCCGTGTCCGGTTAATGACCGTCAGCCGGAGCGAGTTTCGGGAACGCATTGCCGTAAATCCGGAGCTGGCGCTTTTTCTCATCAAGTCCCTGATTGACAGGCTTCGGCAGAAAGAGGCGAACCTTGCCGACCCGCAGGCGAGCAAAGAGGTCGGGCGGAAAAGCTGGGTGCCGGTTTTCAAAAAGAGCGCCCGCGTCCGGGTAGCCATTGTCTCGCTTTCCACCTGTGCGGGGTGTTCGGCCGTACTGCTCGATGATGAGGTACTGGCCCAGGTCATGGAACATACCGAGATTACCTTTTGCCCCATGCTCATGGATCAGGCAGAACTCCCGGATGTAGATGTGGCACTGGTAGACGGCGCGGTCCGGTTGAAGGATGATGCCGAAAAATTGGAGGAAGCCAGGGCCAAGAGCCGTTTTCTTGTTGCCTGGGGCACCTGCGCAGCCTCGGGCGGCATTCCTGCCGAGGCCAACCGTTATGAGCTGGAGGAACTCATCGAGCAGACATACGGTCACGCCGAGGATGCCTTCGCCCACTACCTTTCGGGTAAAGGAGGGGTCGGCCGGGAAACTTATCAAGGGAAAGGGGTGGCGCTCTTGCGGCAAGCCGGTAAGCTGGACGACCTGGTCCGGGTTGATTATTATCTTCCCGGCTGTCCGCCCCAACCATTCTATCTCCTTCAACTAATTGGCGAATTGACGGGCAATGAATTTCAGAAGGCTAAACCGCTGGTTTGCGCCGAATGCGGTCGAAAGGTCAGCAAGTCGGACGTGGCTGCCCTGCGTTCCTTTCCCCTGCAGCAGCCGGATCCCTGTTGTTTCCACTCTCAGGGAGTGCTCTGTGCGGGTTTTATGACCAAGGGCGGCTGCGGTGCGGTTTGCACGCGCAACGGCAGCCCCTGTTGGGGGTGCCGGGGACCGGCCCAGACCGTCTTTACGAAGATGGCCGAAGGCAACAGCTTCGAGGAAATACTGGTTGCCAACCTCGGCCGGCGCTGCCTGATGGAAGAGAATGAGATGAAACCCCTGGTCAAGCAGCTGCACCGCCAGAGTCACAACCGCTTTGATTTTGACCAAAACACTGTAAACACCATGCGGAGGATTAGATGAGCAAAACGATTCTCCTTCAAAAAGCCACGCGCATTGAGGGAAATGCCGATATCAACATTGAAGTGGAAAATGGCCGGGTAAGCGTCGCTCGCTTTATGGTTCAGGATTTCCGCGGTTTTGAAAAGTTTCTTGAGGGTAAGCAGGTGGAATCGGTGCCGATCATGGTCTCCCGCGTCTGCGGGCTCTGTTGTTACGCCCATCAAGTGGCGGGTTTCCGGGCTATTGAGGCGGCAATCGGGGCGGGTGTTCCCCGGTCGGTTGACCTCCTCCGCCAAGTGGGCGTGCTGGGCGAATGGATCGCCAGCCACGCTCTGAGCTATTTTTTCCTCACCTTGCCTGATGAATTAGGGGCAACCCATGGGGTCTTCGACTTGGTCAACCAGTATCCCGACCTGGCCAAGGAGGCCTTTTTCCTCCGCAAGTCAGGCACCCGTCTCCTGGAGATCGTGGGAAAGCGCGCCGTCCATCCGATGGCCTTAGGCGTAGGCCGCTTTCATGTGCGGCATACGGCTGACGATCTGGAAGAGATCCGCGGGCTGGCGCTGGCTGTCAAGGAACGAACGGCCAAGCTGATTAAGAACATCGAGCGGCGAGATCTGAGCGGGAACAAGATCCCCTTTCCGGCGGACCAGGAAACAAATTTCTTTATCTATGACGGCCGGCCCGGTCAGGAACATTTCCGGTCTTTCAACCGGTCCGGACAAAAGGTGGAGGAGTTCGACCGTGATTCCTTCGAAGATCATATCTCCGAGCTGCGGGTCGATTGGTCCCTGGCTAAATTCCCCTACCTGAGAAGCCTCGGGTTTCCCCAGGGGATAATGTTAGTCGGCCCGCTTTCCCGGTTGTTCCAGGCAGGCGGTATCCTGGAAGATCCGGACCTGGCGGGTTATAGCGTAACGGACAAACTCCGCCAGCCCACCGCCCTTTTCCTGGACAACGTGGACGTCTGCCGGCTCCTGGAGATCTTTTGGGCCGCCAAGCAGATCCTGGTCCTGTTGGAACAGATGGACTTAACGGAAATGGACAAGGCCGATGTTGACTTGCAGGCCAGCGGCAAAGGGATCGGCGTAGTAGAAGCGCCGCGGGGTGTCCTGGTGCACAGCTATGTGGTGAATCGCGGTGTCATCGACAGGGCTAGGCTTTATGTAGCCACCCAGTTCAACAACGCCTATATAAACATGGTGCTGCGCGATCTGGCCGACGGCCACGTGGAGGGGGAATCTATCTCCGCAGTGGGCCAGGAACTCCTGGCCCACTGCGTACGCACCTTCGACCCTTGCCTTACGTGCGCAACCCATTGAGTAATTAGCAGTGCCTTTCCGGTTGGTGCACCGCATCGTTTATAGCCCACAATCAATTCTCCCCTATGCAAGCCTATGCCCTGCTCGACTTCGGGATATCCTCTTTCCCGGTAATACTGTTTACATCCGCCATTACCCGCTGCATTTCGATTGCACCATCGATATATGATTGTTTTTGATTGATTTCTTGACAGGTACCACCTTTAGCAGTATAGTAATCTTCCATTTTCAGAAGGGTTGAATTTGCGCTTTTTTTAGAAAACTCGATCGTGCTTTTCTGTGTCAGGCTCATTAAGCTGGGCATCCAGGAATAATTATGAAAGAAGCATATTTTGAAAACCATGCCAATACCAGGATGGATGAACAGGTGCTGGAAGTCATGCTCCCTTATTTCCGGGAGCGTTACGGCAACGCCCAGAGCATCCATTCCCTTGGCGCCCTTTCCCGGGATGCGATTGAGCAGGCACGGGGCCAGGTGGCCAGGCTGATCGGGGCTCAGGATAATGAGGTATATTTTACTTCTTGCGCCTCAGAGGCGAATAATTTGGCCGTCAAGGGCGTTGCCCAGGCTTACCGGCAAAAGGGTAAACACATCATCATTTCGGAGATAGAGCATTTTTCCGTTTTGTATGCCGCCCGGCGCCTCAGTCAGCAAGGCTATGAGGTTACGCTTCTGCCAGTGGACCGCTATGGATTGTTAGATCCGGAAGACCTGAGGAAAGCGTTCCGGGAAGATACCGTGCTGGTTTCCGTCCAGCACGCCAATCCGGAAATCGGCACCATTCAGCCGCTGGCGGAAATTGCCCGGCTATGCCGGGAAAGGAACGTGCCCTTCCATACCGATGCTGTCTGTACGGCTGGTATTATCCCCCTCGACGTAACGAGCCTGGGAGTCGATCTCTTGACGCTTTCTGGCGCGCAGTTTTACGGCCCCAAAGGCGGCGCGGCGCTATATCTCAAAAAGGGCGTCCGGATTGTACCCCAGATCGACGGCGGGATCCAGGAGAACGGCCGGCGTGCCGGTACGGAAAACGTGCCGGCTATTGTGGGTCTGGGAGCGGCCTGTGAGCTTGCCGAAAAAGAGATGGAGGCCAATCACAGGCACTTGCTTCGCCTTCGGAACCGCCTGCTGACGGCCTTGCCGGAAAAAATCCCCTATCTTTACATCAATGGGCATCCGGAAAAGCATCTGCCCAACAACGTGAGCGTCTCCGTGGAGTTTGTGGAAGGCGAAGGGATGTTTCTCTTTCTGGACCAGAAAGGCATCTACGTGTCCAGCGGCTCCGCCTGCGCTTCGAAATCCCTCAAGATGTCCCATGTGCTGACGGCGATCAAGGTCGATTCAGCGGTGGGCCAGGGGTCTATCCTGTTGACGCTTTCCAAGTACAATACCGATGAGGACATAGATTATTTGCTTACCGAATTTCCGTCCATTGTTGCCAAACTGCGCGATATGTCGCCCCTCTACGGTTACTTTCAGAAGACGGGGCAGCGGCGTGCCGCCGGACCGGGCACGGACTATGAGCATGAACACGAACATGAACAAATTCAAGAAGAGGAGGAATAGGAGAAAAGTATGCCTTTTTATTCTGAAAAAGTGATGGATCACTTCCAGAACCCCCGTAATGTGGGTGAAATAGCCAATGCCGACGGGATAGGAGAAATCGGCAATCCCGTCTGCGGGGACATGATGACCTTTTATATATCGGTCAAGGATAACGTTATTGACGATGTAAAATTCAAGACCTTCGGATGCGGAGCGGCGATCGCAGTTTCCTCCATGGTAAGCGAAATGGCCAAAGGAAAGACTTTGGACGAGGCGCTGCAAATTACCAACGCCAGTGTTGCCAAGGAGCTGGGAGGTCTGCCGGCTAACAAAATGCATTGTTCCAACCTGGGAGCCGACGCGCTGCATAGGGCCATTGAAGATTACAGAAAAAAGCAGGGGGAAAAGGCATGATGAAGAAATGTAAATGCCGCTTATGCGAGCCGGAACTGGTTGAGGATTGCCTGGAACCGACCTTTTGCCAGCCCTGCGAGGTTGTCTTTATTAAGTGCGATAAATGTGGCACCTCCTACAGCAACAAATTGGCCGAATGTCCCGATTGTCAACCTAAGCAAAAATAGTCAGTATATCATGAAACCTGATAAATCCCTCGATTGTACAGGGCTTTTCTGCCCCATGCCTATCGTGCGCACTAAAGAGGAAATGTCCCGCATGAAGCCGGGCGAAGTGCTGGAAATTGTGGCCGATGATCCGGGCTTCATCGATGATCTCCCGGCTTGGTGTGCTGCCGCGGGAGAAAAATTCCTGATGATAAAAAAAGAGGGGCCTTTTATCGCAGGGTACGTAGAAAAGCAATAAGGTCATGGTTCCCTGGTTCGTGGTGAGGAGTTGTTATGTTTTTACGGCAGATACAAGTGGGGCAAATGATGGTTTTTGCCTATCTTTTAGGCGACACGGAAACGGGAGAAGCGCTCATTATCGATCCGGCGGCGAACGTGGAAGAGATTATTGCCCTGGCGGAAAAAAACAAGCTGAAGATTAAGTATATCGTGAATACTCACAGCCATATCGACCATACCTCCGGGAATGCCGATATGAAAAGGCTGACGGGTGCGCAAATCATTGTGCACGAAGCGGAGGCACACCAACTTGTAAATACCCCGGAAGAATATCTGTCCATGTTTCAGGCGAAAATGTCACCGGCCGCCGATATTACGGTAAAAGAGGGGGATCAGATCCGGGTGGGCAGTATTGCGCTGACCGTTCTTTCCACTCCCGGACATTCCGAGGGTGGCATGTCCCTTTACATGGATGGATTTGTCTTTACCGGGGACACCCTTTTTGTAGAGGCTGTGGGCAGGACGGATTTTCCCGGTAGTTCCTGGGACGTCATGTATCGGTCGATTAAGGAAAAACTCTTCACTTTACCAGACGATACGCTGGTGCTGCCTGGACATAACTACGGCCGGACACCTACCTCCACCATTGGACACGAGAAAAAATACAACCCTTTTTTAAGGTAGGATTTCTTTTTGGCCCGCGGAGGCTGGCAACCTGCGCCATCATAACCGCCAGATGAGGCTTTGACCTTATGAGTGGAAAAATGGACAACCCCGGCTTGATGAAGACCGACTTTCCCGCCCTGAAATTGGTGGGGGTGGGGAAGGTGCGTGACATTTACGAGGTGGAAGATTGCCTTTTGATTGTGGCGACGGACCGGATCTCGGCTTTTGATGTGATCATGCCCAATCCCGTCGCCGGCAAAGGCGAGATCCTGACGCGCATGTCGGCTTTTTGGTTTGGGAAGATGGAAGACATAATCAGCAATCACCTCCTTTCCACCGATCCCTCGACATTTCCAGAGGTTTGCCGGCCGTACCGGAAGATGCTTGAGGGGCGCAGCATGCTGGTCAGAAAAGCCCGGCCCCTGCCCATAGAGTGTATCGTCAGGGGATACCTCAGCGGCTCCGGATGGAAGGATTATGCAGCCGGCAAAGCCATATCGGGCATCAGGCTGCCCCAAGGTTTAAAGGAATCGGACCGGTTACCGGAACCGATCTTTACCCCCTCCACGAAGGCCGAAATAGGGGCGCACGATATGCCGATTGACAAGACGGGGATGGAAGACATGATCGGTCATGACCTGGCCGCACTCGTGACGGAAATCAGCCTGGCTATCTACGGACGTGCAGAAAGCATGGCTGTGCAGGCAGGGATCATCATTGCCGATACCAAGATGGAGTTCGGTCTTATCGATGGCGAGCTGATTCTGATCGATGAACTCCTTACCCCGGATTCGTCGCGATTTTGGCCATTGGATGATTATGAAGCCGGTCGGCCGCAGAAGAGTTTCGATAAACAATTCCTGCGTGACTATCTCCTTGCCATCAACTGGAATCAGCAACCACCCGCCCCGGAACTTCCCATGGAAATTGTCGAAAAGACGAAAGAAAAGTACGAAGAGGCCTTGCGGCGCTTGGTTAAATAATCGAGATATCTTGACAGTGGTGGTAAAGACGATTATGTTGCCGCGTGTTACCTAATCTTTAAATGAGGTAAAGTTAGACAATGAAAGAAGGCATCCTCCCCGATTACCGGAAAAAGCAACAACTGCTGTACACTGAGAAACGGACGGAACGCGAACTGATCGCCTATGGCGACAATTTTCGCGCCGCGGGCAGGATGGCTGATGCCCTTGAATTTTATCAAATGGCAAGGCATACAGTTGGTCTGGAGGATATCAGGAACGCTGCCCTGGGAATGGGCGATGTCATGCTTTTCCAGCAGGCGTCACGGGCCTTGAACCGGCTCCCTGCTCCTGAAGAGTGGCGGGCCGTCGGTGCCGAGGCCAAGGAGAAGAAGAAGTACTTTTTTGCTCTCCAGGCCTTTGAAAAAGCGGGGGATGATAAGCTTCTCGAGGAAACCCGTACGATTATCCAGAGGGAGATGGAGGGCAGAAAAATAAGCGCATGATAAAACGTTGTTATTATGAGATTCTTGGCGTCGAGAGAAATGCCCCGGCGGAGGAGATAAAGAAAAATTACCGTAAGATGGCGATGCAATACCATCCGGACCGGAATCCCGGTGATAAGGAAGCGGAGGACAAGTTTAAGGAAGCTGCCGAGGCTTATGAGGTCTTATGCGACGAAGAGAAAAAGGCTGTCTACGATCGTTACGGTCATGAAGGTTTGAGCGGTATCGGTTTTAAAGGTTTTTCGGGCTTTGAAGATATCTTTTCCAGCTTCGGCGATATCTTCGAAAATATTTTTGGTTTCGGCGGCGGTAGGCAGGGACGTGCCGGCATGCGGCCCGGCGCCGATCTGCGCTACGATCTGACGATTTCTCTGGAGGAGGTTGCCCTGGGTAAAACTACCGACATCACGGTGGAAAAGTTGGTAATCTGCCAGCCTTGCCAGGGTCAGGGCACGGCGGCGGGAACATATCCGACCACTTGCAGTCGCTGCCGTGGCCAGGGACAGGTTACCCAGGCCAGCGGCTTTTTCTCCATCAGCGCTGCCTGTCCGCAATGTCAGGGGCGGGGGAGTGTTATCTTGGATCCTTGTCCTTCCTGTCGCGGCACCGGTAAAACCGCCGCCGCCAAGACCCTGCAAGTGAAAATCCCGCCGGGTGTGGAAACAGGCACCAGGATGCGGCTGCGGGGGGAGGGAGAAGCCGGCGATTTTGGAGCACCGAGCGGTGACCTCTACGTATTTATTACCGTCGCGCGACATGAATTTTTCGAAAGAGACGGCGATGACATCTATTGTCGCATCCCGATTTCCTTTGTGCAGGCGGCGTTAGGCGCCAAAATTGAAGCGAGGACCATTCAAGGGACGGAAAAAATAAAAATCCCCGGCGGAACCCAGAGCGGGCATACTTTTCGCCTGAGAGGCCTGGGCCTTCCCAGATTAGGCAAGTCAGGGCGGGGAGACCAGATAATTGAAACCCAGGTGATGGTACCCACCAAACTGAATAAGAAACAGGAAAAACTGTTACAGGAATTTGCCAAGGCAAGTGGTGGAGAATAGCTTGTTAACCCCGCAAAAAAGCGGGATAAGTTCATTCACGAAATGGCTTACTAGCAGTAAACCATTTCTAATTCACTAATGCGTTAACGAAGTTGTTTACCGCAGGCAAACAACTTCTAACTTACTAAGAAAGGAAAGACGATGAGACAGAACATAAGATGGCTGTGTTTGTCGGTAGCACTGGTTTTTCTCCTGGCCGGTTGCGGACCCCTGTTGGTGGGTGGGGCTGCGGCGGGAACAGGAGCCGGCACTTATTATTTCGTAAATGGTGCTTTGCAGGCCGACTATAAATACCCCTTTGATAAGGTGTGGGGCGCCTGTGAAAAAACCATGGCCGATCTGCGCGCCCTTAACGTCCGTCCCGCAAAGGAGATTGGGCAGGGTGTCCTTTTGGCCGAAATCAATACTGAAAAGGTCCGGCTTGAGGTAAAATATAAGGAACGCAACGTCACCACGGTGGCCATACGGATAGGATTTTTCGGCGATAACACGGCCTCCCGCATGATTGCTGACAAGATCGAAGACAATATCGCCAAGAATTAACACCGCGGTGTGGATTTTTCTTATGTGAACGGATGAAAAAAGTAATACCCGGCATCATCATAAGTACGCTTTTTGTCTATCTGTCCATTAGAGGCACGGATTTTAGCGGTGTGCTGGCCGATTTGAGGAAGGTAAGCGTCGGCTATCTCCCGTTTTTTGTACTGCTCATGCTTTTGATGCAGGTCCTGCGCGCTTGGCGTTGGGGATTGATTCTCCGCCCCCTGGCAAGACTGGCAGGACTTCCCCTTTTTGCCATAACCAGCGTTGGATTTTTAGCCATTACCGCCCTGCCCATGCGGTTAGGAGAATTTGTTAGACCTTACCTGGCAGCCCGCCACAGCGCCGGTACTCTTAAGATGTCCGCCGCCCTGGGCACGATTTTTGTAGAGAGGTTATTTGACGGCATCACCATTTTAGCTCTTCTGTCCCTGACCCCATTTTTTACGGTTTTGCCCCCCTGGCTGGTCAAGGCCAGCTTTATTTTCCTGGTTGTCAACCTGTTGCTGGTAGCTGGGGTGATTTGCGCCGTCTTCCGGCGTCCTCAACTGGAGGGTTTTTTAAAGTTCATTATCCGTCGGTTGCCCTCTGCCTGGAGTGAGCCGTTGGGTCGTTTTTTACAGCACTTTCTTGACGGTTTCCGGATTATCGGAGATGGGTTGCGCCTTTTCCAGGTGCTGTTTTTGTCAATCCTGATTTGGTTGCTCGAAGTCCTGGCCATCTATTTTCTCATTGTGGCCTTTCACTTCCCCCTGACGCCGGTGGCCGCCGTTGTCCTGCTGGTAATTTTGGTAATCGGTATCGCCATCCCGACGGCACCGGGCTTCGTAGGGAATTGGCATTATTCCTGCGTGCTTGGTTTAGGCCTCTATGGCATCGCGAAAACGGAAGCATTGACTTTCGGTATTATTTTCCATTTCTTGGCCACCATTCTTACCGTTCTCCTGGGCCTGGCTTTTTTGCCGCTCCTGAAATTTTCCTTTACTGAGCTGTGGCAAATGGCGAAAAAACCTCTTGATTAACCGTTTTCGCCCGCGGCGGCTTCCTCTCTTTCTGTTCTGATGTCCAGATTGTAACCTTTTATCTTGCGGTGCAAATTGCTCCTTTCCAAGCCGATGGCCTCGGCTGTCCGGGAGATATTGCCATCGTACTCCTTTAATTTTGCAGCAAGATATTGCCTTTCAAAGGCAACTTTGGCCGCCCGGTAAGATGGCGGAGGGCTTCCGCCGTACTCTGCTACTGTCTGGTCTTTTTTTGTTACTGCGGGAATATCCTGGACGTCGATGACATTTCCCGCTTTCATGATGATCAAACGTTCGACGATGTTTTTTAATTCCCGGACATTCCCCGGCCAATCCTGGCGCATGAGTAAGGACAGCGCTTCTGTAGTAATTGTTTTTTCCGGCTCGCCTTCCTTCAAGGAAAAGTTTCGTAAGAAGCATTTTACCAGCAGGGGGACGTCTTCTTTCCTGTCGCGCAGGGGAGGAACCCGCAAAGGGATAACGTTGAGCCGGTAAAAGAGATCCTGACGGAAACGGCCTTCCTCCATTTCCTTTTCCAGGTCTTTATTGGTTGCTGCCAGGACGCGGACATCCGTGGCAATAAGCTTTGCACCGCCGACCCGTTCATATTTTTTTTCCTGGAGGATCCTGAGGACCTTGGCCTGGGCCTTTAAACTCATATCCGCCACTTCATCGAGAAAGATGGTTCCTTCATGGGCCAGATCGAATTTGCCCCGCTTTTTCTCTGTTGCACCGGTGAAGGCGCCCTTTTCGTGACCAAAAAGCTCACTTTCGATCAGTTCCTCGGGGATGGCCGCGCAATTTACCTCGATAAAGGGTTTATGAGCCCGCTTACTCTGCCGGTGAATCGACCTGGCCACCAGTTCTTTACCGGTGCCATTATCACCCATAATCAGAATCCAGGCGTTGGTAGGCGCCACCAGAGTAATTGTTTCCTTCAATTCCGTAATCGCTTCGCTGGTGCCGGTTAGTTCATAATCATAGGCCAGCTTCTGTTTTAAAAGGACATTTTCTTCTTCCAGACGGTTCATATCCAGGGCATGCTTAACCAGGAGCAGCATCTTTTCCAGCGAAAGAGGCTTTTCAATAAAATCGAACGCTCCCAGTTTGGTGGCCTTGACGGCTGTTTCAATGGTGCCGTGACCCGACATTATGATCACGCGCAACTGGGGATATTCGCTCTTTATGATTCTCAGCGTCTCGATCCCGTCCATACCCGGTAGCCAGATATCCAGCAGCACCAGGCTCACCATTTCCTCTTCCAGGAGCTTAAGCGCTTCTTCGCCGCTACCTGCCGTCAGGACTTCATAACCGTCATCGGCCAGTACGCCGCCCAGGGATTGGCGGATGCTTTCTTCATCATCAACTATCAATATTGTCTTGCGCATAACTGATTCTCTTTATTAACCTTTTGTTCTGTTTGTGGCGATTTCAAGCCACCGGGGCCACATACGCCGTCCCGGCGATCTGCCTCCCCTCGGGCACTGGCAGTTCAAAAGCAACGACCGTGCCTTCCGGTAAGTTATCGCGTACGCTGATATAACCGTGATGTTCCGCGATAATGGAGCCGACGATGGCCAGACCCAAGCCGGTACCGGTTTTTTTTGTTGAAAAATAGGGTTCGAACATCTTCATTTTATGTTCCGCGGGTACGCCGCAGCCGTTATCGGCCACTTCCACCCTGGCCTTCCGGTAACGCCGGTCGTGGGAAAGGGCAATCTCTATGATGCCTTCTTTTCCCGTGACGGCGGCAACGGCGTTGTTAAGGAGGTTCACCATGACCCGTTTGATCTGCTCTCCATCAATGATCAGCTTGGGGATGTCTTCATCGCCTTTAAGAGTAAAACGGATATCTTTATGGGCTTCCTGAAAGAGGGCAATGGACTCCCCGATGACCTCGCCCAAGTCATTTAAAGTAGGATTGGTAACCGGCATCCGCGCAAAACGGGAAAATTCGTTGACTAAATTTTTCAGCACCTCAACCTGATTGATGATTGTTTGGGTACATTCCTGAAAAACCGCACCCTCTTCACCCAGTTTGTCGCCATATTTTTTCTGCAGCCGCTGAGCAGAAAGCTGCACGGGCGTTAAGGGATTTTTTATTTCGTGGGCCATTCTCCTGGCCACCTCGCGCCAGGCAGCTGCCCGGACGGCTTTCTGCACCTCCGTCAGGTCTTCAAAAACGACGACCATGCCCACGGCGCGATCGCCGTCATCTTTGATTACAGTGGTTGTCATCAGGATCGTCAGGGTCTTGTCTTTTAACGCCAGATCCAATTGTTTTACCAGGGAACCGCTGTTATTTTCCCGCAGTTCCTTCATGAATTCGTCAGCCAGAATGAGATGCTCCGACCTCAAAACCTCCGCATAACGCCGGTTGAGCACGGAATCCGCCCTGATCTCGAACATCTTTTCGGCGGCCTGGTTGATCGTGGTGATTACCCCGTCTTTATCAAGTGAAATGACGCCGGCCGAAACGTTGCGGAGGACCGTTTCCATGTATTTCCTCCGTTCTTCGAGATTAAGATTTGCCTGATTTAGTTCCCCGTTGCTTTGCTGCAAGTCCCTGGTCATCTGGTTGAAAGAATCGACCAGGATGCCGATTTCGGCATCCGCCACCACATCTATCCTATGTTCGAGATCTCCCCGGGCGATGCGATGGGTGGCCTCGGCCAAATCCTGTATGGGGACGGTTATTCCCTTTGCCAGGTAAATACCGAACCAGGTCGCGGCAAAAATAATCAGTAGCAGCACAATGAACAGAGTAATGATAAAACTCAACTTCGTAGGAGTTTTAAAGAGGTCAAGCTGCCTGTATCGCTCGGAAGTCCTGGAAATGATATTGATGTTGTTGGCTATTGCCGGAGGGACGTAATAACTTACCGCCACGACGCCGATGACTTCACCAGGGATAAGATAGGAATAAATCGGCGCCAGACCCGTTATCAGGTCGCTGCCTTCCGCTGGCTGTACGGTCGAGGTCTCTTTCCCGGCGTACACTTCTTCCTGCGTTTTTGGGGAAAAGGGACGTAAAGCCAGTCGCGGGTGCAGGGGGTCATGCAAGGCGAGAATGTCCTTCTTGTTGTTAAAATAAATTCCCAGCAAGCTCAGATTATAGATTTTATGCCTTTGTTCCATGAGATTGCGGAGATAGGCGTCTCTTCCCTCTGCATAAAGGCGATTGCTTGTGATGTCTTTGCTTAACTGACGGGCATAATAACGGGCCAGCTCTGAAGTTTGCTGATAATAAACCTGAGCTACTTCTATGGATTTGTCCAGCGCTTCGCCGATTTTCAAGTTAAACCAGTAATCAATGCTATAAGAGAGGAAACTAACGGAAACAATAAAGAGCAGGACGGTGGGAATGAGCGAAAGACTCACGAAGGCCGCCACCAGTTTTGTCTGCAGTTTTGAGCCGATGATGCCTTTTCGGCGCTCAAAAATCAGCTTGGTGACGTTGCGGATAATGAGAAAAAGGAGGAAGAGAATCAGAATGATGTTTACGTTAATCAGACTGAAAATGAGTACATTCCCGGAAAAGTAGAGAGATTCTTGTTTTCGATTGGGATGGGTCACGAGCAGGGAGAGGATTATGATCAAGATAAGAACGCCGACCATGATCAGTCGTTCTTTTTTCCGGCGCTTACCTTCCTTTTCATCTATTTGCGGACGCATCTGTACCATGCATAAAACCCGTCATTGCCTAGCTGCTTTAGCGGGATTACGGGGCCATTAGACCTCGGTAGGAGATTTTTTGCCTCTGCCAGTCCACTCCAAAAAAATCCCGAAGTGATGTAAAAAAAGACAGGTATTGCATGCGCAGCGGCAAGGGTACCTGGTCATTTTTATTGGCTTTCATCTTCAGGTAATAAGGCCTGTCCTTTGCCAGGATGCTGACTGGGTAAACGGCCACCCCGTTTAATTCCGCCATGGCCCTTTTAGCATACTCGTATGACTGGAAAGATACCGATTCCTGCTGTCCGTGCGTCGAGGAAATTTGGAAATTTTTTTCCACGTTGTCATATTTAATAGTGTGTTTGACGACGCAACGGGCCAATCTCTTGTCCCACCAGTAAGGCCTTTCCTGATAGAAATCAAGGTAAAAGATCAGAGTTGTCGGGACTCCCGCGAAAATGGCCGCTTCTGCATTTTTTGTGAAGCAACCCGTAGCCCGTGCATAAACGAGGATTTGCCCGGCGTTATTGGTTATCAGTACATCGGCGATCTTGATTTCCTGTGCCCCGGCCTGCAAAGAGACAAAAAAAAGCAAGCTGCCGCAGAGGAAAAGCCCGGCATAACCTTTGTAAATGGCAATAAACGATTTCATTTGTCCTCGTAAATACACCTTGTGGCCTTAATCCCAGGTGCACCAATCCCGTTTATCGGGCGGGCAGGCAGGTGTGCATGATAATAGCATTTATCTTTCTTCTGCAAGTGCTATTTGGGGCGAAGGCGACAATAGGGGAGAAATAAAGAGGAAAAACTGATGTCAGCACGCCTGAAGCGCATCGAGCGTGCCCGTGGGATGGAGCTCCGGAGAAGGTTTTTCGTTGACAAGAGTGCCCTTGTTGAAGGAGCCGGCGATTTTCCAACATTTTTCCTGGGCCAGGAGTTCTTTTAGCAGTAAATAATTCAGCTTATGGCCGGATTTATAGGCAACGAAATGACCAACTATGGGCATTCCAAGGAGCGAAAGATCACCAATGGCATCAAGGATTTTATGTTTGACGAATTCATCGGGAGATCTCAAGCCCTCTTTATTAATAATCTTATCTTCCGTCAGCACCACGGCATTTTTCAAAGACCCCCCCAGGGCCAGGCCTTTGGCTTGCATATATTCCACGTCTTTTAGGAAGCCAAAGGTGCGGGCGGAGCAGATCTCCTGCTCATAGGAGATTGCGGAAAAAACAACTTCGTAAGACTGTTCGCAGATAAGGGGATGCTTAAAGTCAATTTTATAGGTAATCTTGAACTCCGGCGCCGGCAGCAGCATGGCTGCCCCTCCGTTGCCATCAGACACGGAAACGGGTTTTTTTACCACCAGCAGCTTCTTGCCCTTGCCCTGTACCCTAATACCGGCATTTTTCAACATGTTAACGAAAGGCAGGGCGCTTCCATCCATAATGGGAATCTCGGGCGCGTCCACTTCCACCGTGGCGTTATCCAAACCCATACCGCTGAAAGCGGACAAAAGGTGCTCCACCGTGCCGACCCTGGTTCCGTTGTTGCCAATGGTCGTGGCCAGCTGGGTATCCGAGACATTATGCATATTCGCTTTGATGGTATTATGCTGCGTCACATCCGTGCGCACAAAGACTATCCCCATATCCACGCCGGCCGGTTTGATAGTCATATGCACCTTACGGCCCGTGTGCAACCCGACGCTGGTACAGGTGACTTCCCTTTTTAGCGTTCTTTGTACATGCATTTAATCTCTTCCTTCCTGAACTTGCTTTAGGCAATTCCCAGCCTCCGTGTCGTACAGCAATATTTATGCCTACGTACGGATTTGGCGGGACTTTTTCTTCTGCTCCCTAACGTCATAAGATCAGAGGACTTTTATATTTGGAAAGACTGCGGCGCTTAAAGGACAGGATGCTTGGTCCCTTGTCTGTGGTAAAAAGGACACAGCCTTATTGGATTTTTGCTATCTCCGCTTCACATTTCCGGGAATGGTGCCAAGAGTGAACCGCTTCGTAACGCACTTATCCCGATTATGGGGATTCGGAATAAAATCTTTCCTTCTCACTGTAAAGGCAGCCACAATAGGGCTGGCGGTACATGCCACGCTCCTTGGAAAGGCGTATCCCTTCCTGCCATCCCTTGCGAAAATCAAAATAGAAGAAGGGTATCCCCCTATCACGCCCCAGACTTTCACCGATCTCACGGAGGAGCTCGTGATTCTGAAACTTGCTGTACAGAAGCGTCGTTGTAAAGGCGTCAAAACCAGCTACTATTGCGGCTTGCACTGTTTCCCGGAGGCGCAGAAGATAACAGTATCGGCAACGGTCCTTCTCCCGGTTAGCGACTAAGCGGAAGAAGTTTTCCATGCTGTAATCCTTGGTCCATGTTACCGGCAACCCCGTTTCATCGGCGAAAGCCGCCAGTGTCTCGGCGCGGCGCTTATATTCAAGATAGGGATGGATATTGGGGTTGAAGAAATACCCCGTCGGGTCATGGCCCATCTCCCGCAGGACGCGCAAGGGATAGATCGTACAGGGACCACAGCAGGTGTGCAGCAGGATTTTCACGTTAAGAAAAAAGCTCCTCCTGGCGGCCGGTGATCCATTTTCTGCCGAAGTGCTCGTAAGCGATCCTGGTTGCCATCCTGCCGCGGGCGGTTCTCTGGATATAGCCTTCCTGGATCAGATAGGGTTCATAGACATCTTCAATCGTCGTTTTTTCCTCACTTATGGCCGAGGCCAGACTGTCTATTCCCACCGGGCCGCCGTCAAATTTGTCGATCAGCGTAAGCAAGATCAACCGATCCATCTGATCAAAGCCTTTATCATCCACCCCGAGCATTTCCAGGGCCTCTACAGCCACTTTTTTATTAATTATACCGTCGGCCTTTACCTGGGCAAAATCCCTGACCCTTCTTAGCATGCGATTGGCGACACGGGGTGTACCGCGTGCCCGACGTGCCATTTCTTCCGCACCGCCCTCATCGAGAGCAACGGCCAGGATGCGGGCCGACCGCTTGATAATAGTCATCAGTTCCTGGTGGTTGTAGAATTCAAAACGGAAACTCATGCCGAAGCGATCCCGCAGAGGTGAAGTCAAAAGCCCGGCCTTTGTCGTGGCGCCCACCAGGGTAAAGTGGGGGATCTCCAGCTTCATGGATCTGGCGGAAGGGCCTTGACCGATGAGGATATCGATATGGTAATCTTCCATGGCCGGATAAAGAATCTCTTCCACCACATGGGAAAGTCGGTGAATCTCGTCGATAAACAGCAGGTCGTGTTCATGAAGATTGGTCAGGATGGCCGCCAGATCGCCGGGGCGTTCAATGACGGGTCCGGAGGTAACCTTTACGTCTACATTGAGTTCCCGGGCCATGATGTAGGCTAAAGTGGTTTTTCCGAGCCCGGGCGGTCCATAGAGGAGAACATGATCCAGGGCCTCTCCCCGGCGTTTAGCAGCCTCAATGAAGATGGAAAGATTGTTATTGATCTTTTCCTGGCCGATGTATTCCTCCAGGCTCTTGGGACGGAGGGAAACATCCAAGCCATTCTCCTCCTCAAGGAGCAGCGGGTCAACAAGCGAATTCATCTGAGTCTCCTCCCACTGTTTCTCTTCCCCTCTTATCCGGACAACGCCTTGAGCGCATTCTTCAAAAGGAGGTCCAAGGTCAAATCCGCGGGAAACTGCCCTGCCACCTTATCCAGGGCGGCATTGGCTGCCTGGTTTTTATAACCCAGGTTGACAAGTGCCGATAAGGCATCTTCCCGCAGGTCGGCGCCGGGCAAAGCCTTCAGGGTGCCCGGCACTTCCTCCTGAGTCATGAATTTCAGCGCCTTGTCCTTTAGTTCCAGGATGATCCTTTCGGCCATCTTCTTGCCCACGCCGGGAATGTTCACCAGCCGTTTCAGATTACCCTCGGCGAGGGCCTTGATGAGTTCCCCGGCGGCAATACCGGAGAGGATATTGATGGCCAATTTGGGGCCGATGCCGTTAACTGCGAGCAATAACTGAAAAATGTCCCTGTCAGCCGCGTTGTAAAAGCCGAAAAGATTGATGGCGTCCTGCTTTACCTGGGTATGGATGCATAAGGTTACGGGCTGACCGGCATCAGGAATTTCATAGAAGGTGGTGAGGGGAACAAAGACGCGGTACCCCACGCCCAAAGTATCCACAATCAGGTAGGCGGGTGATTTATATACCAGAGTTCCGGTGATTCGGGCAATCATCTAAGTAGGTTGCACCTTCAAAAAATTTATATGACAGATAGCGACGGCCAAAGCATCCGCCGCGTCTGCGGGCGGCAGGGCCGGAAGACGCAGGATGTTTGCGACCATTTTTTGCACTTGACTTTTTTCGGCGCGGCCGTATCCGACCACGGCCTGTTTGATTTCGAGCGGGGTATATTCAAAAACTGGAATGTGACGCATGGCGCCGGCCAGTATCGCCACTCCCCGGACATGCCCTTGCTTTATCAAGCTTTTTATGTTCTTCCCATAAAAAATATCTTCTATGGCCATGGCGTCCGGTTCTACCCTGTCAATCACGGCCGATAATTGCTCATAGATGGTAACCACGCACGATGACAGGGAGGCATGAGCGGCCGGCCTGATCTCCCCTTGCAGCAGCCCGCCAAGGCCGTTTCTTTGTTTCTCAACGACGCCGTAGCCCGTTACCCGGCTGCCGGGATCGATACCCAAGATTATCAAGCTATTGACTCAATTTTTCCATGACGTCATCGGCTATGTCGAAATTGGCATAGACGTTTTGCACGTCATCGTTGTCTTCCATTTTTTCCATTAGTTTAAGCATCGACTCAGCCTTGCCTTCTTCCAGCTTCACCGTATTTTGGGCCAGTTTAGTGAGCTTGGCCTCGAGATATTTAATCTTGCGATCTTCTATGGCCTTTTTGACTGCCTCGAAAGATTCCGGTGAGGTGATGACCTGGTACTCCCCCCCTTCCGTCTGTACATCCTCCGCGCCGGCTTCCAGGGCCAGTTCCATCAATTCATCTTCACCGATGATTTTTTTATCGATGACGAGGCCGCCTTTTTTTTCAAACATCCAGGACACGCAACCATTTTCTCCTAAGTTACCGCCATATTTTGAAAAAATGTGCCTGAGCTCCGCAACGGTCCTGTTCTTGTTGTCCGTCATGACCTCTACGAGAACCGCCACTCCACCGGGACCGTATCCTTCGTAGGTGACCTCCTCATAGCTGGCCCCCCCGGCAAGTTCGCCCGTGCCTTTCTTTATTGCCCTATCGATATTTTCACGGGGCATATTTTCTTCTTTGGCTGCCATCACCGCCTGCCGAAGCCGCGCATTGCCCTCAATATCTCCGCCCCCCAGTCTGGCTGCCAAGGTTATTTCCTTGATAATTTTCGTGAAAGCCTTGCCTTTTCTGGCGTCCAAGGCCCCTTTTTTCCTCTTGATCGTACTCCATTTAGAATGACCCGACATAGCGCCTGTGCTTTCCCCCGTTTAATTAACGTATATTTCTTGTACTTCCATAGCACAAGGCATGGGGGTTGTAAAACAAAAAAGCCCTGTGTCCAACGTTGGTGGTCTGGTCCGTTTTTCGGCCTTTTTCCATTAACTTTTTATTGACAGAAGCAAAGATTGCTTCTAATGTCCGGGCGAGAAATTTCATAAGGAACTTACGACCAAAAGTACGGATGAAGAAGATCATTTATCTTTCCCTTGGCGCCGTTTTCCTGCTTTTCACTTTGGGAGCGGCGACGGCAATTTTAAACGTCACGAGCAATACCGATGCCTTAAGCCGCCTCATAGAACTGCATGAGGCGGAACATCTGCGACAGACGCTGATCATCAATGTTCAGACCGTTCAGACAAACCTCCTTTCGCAATCCCCCGCCGGGGCGTTCCCGGCGCAAGCCTTGGTAAATAACTTGGCAAAATTAGATAGGGCTCTCGGCGTATGTTCAACTTGCCACCATCCAAAACAGATTTCCAACCATCTTATCCAACTAAATAATATCATTTATAAATACAAAATGGCAATCGGTTCTTATATCGCAGCCTCGGCAAGTCCTGAGGCAGCGCAAAAGGACAGGGCCGCAGCTACCGGTTTTGGCAATATGGCCTTGAATACCGCCCAGGAGATGAGTTTTTCCGCCACGCACCGGATGCAGGAACTGACGGGCAAAACCCTGGTAAAGATAAAGCACGCCAAGAGCATCCTCTTTGCTACCCTTTTCGTGGAATTTTTCCTGGCCCTCGCCGTTTCCCTTTTTCTCATAAGAAGAATCAACCGCCCCCTGGGTGAACTGGTCAGGGCGGCAAAGAGAATTGCGTCGGGAGAACTGGGTTACACAATCCCCGTACTTGATCGGACGGAATTCGGGGAACTGGCTGACAACTTCAACGTTATGAGCTTGGCGCTGAAAGAAGGAAACGATAAGATCCGGGAAAGCGAGAGTAAATTCCGGACCCTGCATGAATTTTCCGCCGACTGGGAATATTGGATCGGCGCCGACCGGCAGATGATATTCAACTCCCCGTCCTGTGAAAAGATCACTGGATACAATCAGGCGGAAATCAACGCCCGCCCGGATATCGTCGATGCCATGGTGCATCCGGAAGACAGGGGGCGCTATGACAAGCACTGGAACGACGACTCGTCTATGGCATCTCAGGAAATGGAATTTCGCATTGTTACAAAAAATGGGGACGTGAAGTGGATTTCTCATCTGTGCCGGCCGATCATTATAAATGGCCAATTCGCCGGCCGCAGGGTCAGTAACCGGGACATTACGGACAGAAATGAATTAGAGGAACAATTGCGACAGGCCCAGAAGATGGAATCACTGGGTCTCCTGGCGGGCGGGGTTGCTCATGACTTCAACAATCTCTTAACTGCCATCTTAGGTTACACCTCACTTCTCCAGCAAGAAGCGATGGACGGCAGCGACAAGATCAAACGTTACATCAATCAGGTCCTGAGCACGGCCGAGCGGGCCAAGTATCTGACCGCTAATTTGCTGGCATTCAGCCGCAAGCAGATTATGAAACAGTCCGTAGTGAGTTTAAACGCTTTATTATCGAATATGTTTGCTTTATTGAAGAGCATTATCCGGGAAGACATCGAGATCAGCATTGTTTGCAGCGATGAGGAATTGCTGGTCCTCGCAGATCCTAATCAAATCGAGCAGATCATCATGAATCTAGTCACTAACGCGCGGGATGCCATGCCTGATGGCGGTAAGTTAACAATTGAGACCTGCTCGACAACTTTTGATGCCCTATCCGCCAAGCAACATGATGTTAACCCCGGCGCTTACGCGACCTTATCGATAAGCGATACGGGAGGCGGCATGGAGGAGGAAGTTTTGTCCCATATCTTCGAGCCATTTTATACCACCAAAGATAAGCATCGGGGTACGGGGCTGGGTTTGTCCATAGTGTATGGCATAATCAAACAGCATAACGGTTTTATCCATGTTTATAGTAAGAAGGGTGGATGGGGGACCATTTTTAAGATCTATTTGCCGGCCAATACCCAAGGTGAGGCCTCCGAACATGAGGGTGTCGCACCTCTTCTACATCGAGAAACGGATCTTCAGAATCGGGGGATGATCCTCGTTGGCGAGGACGATAAAACTATCAGGGAATTGCTTAAGGACCTCCTCGTAAAATATGGGTATGAGACAATACTGGCGGACAATGGGCGGGAGGTTTTTGATAAATATTTACAGTATCAGGATAAAATCGACCTTGTCATCCTGGATGTGATAATGCCCAAAATGAACGGCAAGGAAGTTTTCGATCGGATTAAAGAGGTAACGCCGGCAGTGAAGGCCATCTTCATTAGCGGTTACGCAAAAGATGTGCTTACGACCAAGGGGGTTTACGAGGAGGGCTTAGAGTTCGTCTCCAAACCCATTTCCATACCAGAGATTTTATTTAAGATCCGCAGTCTGTTAAATTAAAGGGAGCAGCTTTTTACGCAGCACGAACACGCCGCTGTTGAAATCTTCCCAGTGCTTTCTTCCTGCTTGCCTTTTTAATCATCATACAATATGAAGCGATTTAGTAACCCATAAATGGAAAGGATAACTCACGCAGGAGAGACGATGGAAATTATTCTAGCTGGATGTAATGTTGATTATACCGCTATCGGCGATTTTCATGCGGGGCGGCTGAATACAGAGCAACTGACGCCGGAAACCATTGCCGCCGCTTATGCGCGGATCAGCAGGGATGAGCGACCGGTTAACGAACTGCGCGCTCTGGCCAGAAAGGAAGTGGAAAAAGCACGGCAATCCAACGAAAACATTGTTTTTACGATGGGACACAGTTCCATTGCCGAGCATGCGGTTTTCAATATCGACGTCCTCCATGTTTCCCGATTGCTGGTGGAGACGTTGGAACGGTCGCGTTTGGCCTCTTATACCGAAAAATCCCAACGCTACGTGTTGCTGAAGGATGATTTTGTCCTTCCTGCGGAGGTCCGGGATGCCGGCCTGGATGGAGACTTCATTGATACCATTGCCGTGCAGAATCGTCTTTACCACAAATTGTACGAACGGTTACGGTCTTATGTTTTTAAAAGACACCCCGATCTGGCTCAAGATCAGGCGAACCGCTCGCTTCTGGAAGGCTGGGCCAAGGAGGATGCCCGTTATGTGATTGCCTTGGCCACGGATACCCAGTTGGGGATGACTGTCAATGCGCGCACTCTGGAACGGATGATCCGCCATCTGGCGTCGTCGCCTTTGGCGGAAGCCAGGGAATGCGGCCGCCGCTTCTTTGAGGTTGCCGTCCGGATCGCCCCTTCATTGGTGCGGTATGTTGAACCTACCGATTACGACCGTCTGGCCGGCGCAGAAATTAAGGAAAAAGCCGCCTGCCTGGGAACAACAGGGAGTGCGGGTATTTGGGAAGGTGAGAGTGCTGAGGCCGGCCCGGGCGGTGGAGAAGACGCGGTTCTCCTTCATGCCACGGCCGACGCCGACGACCGGGTGGTGGCCGCGCTGCTCCATTCCGCAGGCGCTCTTTCCTGGCAGGAATGCCGAAAGAAAGTTGGGAGAATGGCCAAAGGAGAAAAGGCCGAGGTCATAAAAACGGCTTTATGTCATATGCGTGCTTACGATTCCGTACCCAGGGAATTTGAAAATGTTGATCTGCAATTCGAACTGACCGTGAGCGCCTCCTGTTTTGCGCAGTTGAAAAGACACCGGATGGCGACCATAACCTGTCAGGAATACAATCCGGCCCTGGGTGTGACGGTTCCGCAGGCGGTTAGTGAAGTCGGCATGGAGCGAGACTTTCGGGAGGTCGTCACCCGCACGGAGGCCGTCTACGAGCGGATAAAAAAAGTTGCCCCGGCGGCGGCCACCTATATTCTGACGAACGCCCACCGCCGCCGTGTCTCCCTAAAGGTGAACGCCCGTGAGCTTTATCACATTGCCCGGCTGCGCGGCGATCGCTATGCCCAATGGGATATTCGCTGCACAGCGGAAAAGATGATGGCGCTGGGCAAGGAGGCGATGCCCCTTACCCTGATGCTGGTAGCCGGCAAGGATGCCTTTCCGGCGTTACAGGCGCAAATTTTTTCTGCTGCTGCCGAAATCAAAGGCTAGTGGCGTTGTGCCGTTGTCATCGAAAATCGGTCCGGACCTTTGGCAGATGCCCCTCTTTCCGGAGATCAGCAAGGGTACATTTATCAGCCGATCCAACAGGTTCGTAATCCGCTGTGCTACGCCAAAGGGGGTTATCGATGCCTACCTGCCCAACCCCGGACGCTTGTGGGAGTTGCTGCTCCCCGGGCGTACCATCTATCTGGTAGAAAAAGAGCCCTCCCGGGCTGGCATGCTCGGTCACACGGCTGTCGCCGTGGAAAAGGAAGGGACGCCGGTGCTGCTTCACACCCATCTGGCCAACGTCGTTGTGGCCAGACTGATTGCCGCTGGGAAGCTGCCCGGTCTGGAAGATGCGAGGATCGAAAAGGCGGAGGCGAGCATGGGGCATAGCCGTTTCGATTTCCTGCTGGAGAAAAAAAGCCGCCCCTTTTTTCTAGAGGTGAAGTCCTGTACTCTTGTAGGCCGGCGGCTGGCCATGTTTCCCGATGCCGTGACCCGGCGGGGCAAGAAGCATCTTGAAGAGCTGCTTGACCTCTCACGCCGGGGGATCGCCTGCGGCGTCATTTTTCTGGTCCACTGGCCTCACGCAGCTTTCTTTTTGCCTGATTATCATACAGATTTGGACTTCGCCGCCGTCTTTAAGGAAATTAAAGGGGAGCTGTTTGTCAAAGCCTTGTCCTTGGAGTGGCTCGCGGATCTTAGTCTGGGAAATAATATTCGGGAAATTTCCATACCCTGGAAAACGATCGAGCATGAGGCGAAAGACGGCGGCAGCTATATCCTTATGTTCCATATAGCCAAAGATGTGCAGGCAGTTGCAGGGAGTTTAGGTGAAATTCACCTGCCGCGGGGATATTATCTGTATGTGGGAGCGGCCGAACAAGCCCTGGCGAAACGCATCGAACATCATTTGCGCCCAAATAAGGTGGACCGCTACCCGATAGATTATATAAGAAAATATGCCGGGCGTTGCCTGGCTATGCCCATCCGGTCCAGTGTCCAACTGGAGCATGAATTGGCGGCAGCCATAGGAAGCATTGCCGACGGCTTAATCTCTTCAGTTGGCTCTTCCGATTGCGGTTGTCCAAGCCATCTTTTTCACTTCCTTGCTAACCCTTTGCATTCCCAGTCGTTTATCAATCTGCTTCAGTATTTCCGCATGGATAGATTGGAGGAGGAAATCCTCTCCAGTAAGGATGTTTCTGAGGCTTAGACTGCCTTCTGCAGAGAAGGAAAACATGGGAGGCCCATATAAGGATATCTATCTGATTTTTATATTATTTTACCGGGAAAATATTTCTTGACTTATTCCTTGTATGAAAGTATAAGCCCCCCCGTTGGCAGGCGATCCCCGCACCGTCGGTGGAAGCCTGTTTTTCTTGTAACCAGTAAAGAAAATTCCGCAGAGTTTGAAACAGGTTATAAACTAATGAAAAGAAATTTACTCTTAGCAGCACTCCTAATCATGGGCTTAACTCTGCCCGCTGCGGCAAGTCAGCGCACCGAGTTTCCCGTTGCCTCTCCACCTCTTTCAGAAGGAATCTTCCCCTGCAGCAACTGCCATGCCGGTTTGGAAGTTAATGCCAAGCGGCGGGAATTGAAGAATGAACACACAAACATCAAATTACATCATGCGGAGCAGGAACGATGGTGCCTGGATTGTCATAATGCTGCCAACCGTGATAAATTAAAACTTGCCGATGGCGAAGCTGTTGATTTTACCGAGTCTTACCGGCTATGCGGTCAGTGCCACGGCAATATTTATCGCGATTGGAAAGCCGGCATCCACGGCAAGAGAGTCGGTTATTTCAAGGGAGGCAAGCGAACCTATTTCTTGTGCGTTAATTGCCATAACCCCCATGATCCAAAATTTAAACCTATAAAGCCATTACCACCACCAATTAGACCGGAATATAACAATGGGCGATAAATTACAAACAAGAAGAGACTTTTTTAAGCTGATGTCGATGGGGGCACTGGCCGGGATTACCTTAAGCGGCTTGGGCTGTACGCAGGCGGATATGGAGGAATTTCTCCAGCGTCACTTTCACGAAATGACGGAAGAGGAAAAGAAACAGGTTATCCAGCGTTTGGAAGAGAAATACCTTAAAAAATACGGGAAGAAATTCGAGATCAGCACGCAGCCGGCCGATACTGATGTGCTTTGGGGTTACGGCCTAGACATCGCACGCTGCATCGGGTGTAGAAGATGCGTTTATGGTTGTGTTGCGGAAAACAATCAGTCTCGGAAAAGCCCGCAGCTTCAGTGGATAAGGGTGGTGAGACAGGAAAAAGGCAGCATGATCAATCTCGAAGATGCGGAACATTATTATAATCCGGCAACGGTTCCGGAGCCCGGCTTCCAGTATACCCCCGTTCAATGCCAACATTGCGAAAATCCGCCTTGCGTGCGTGTTTGTCCGGTAAAGGCGACCTGGAAAGAGCCGGACGGCATTGTCGTCGTGGATTACAACTGGTGCATCGGCTGCCGTTACTGCATGGCTGCCTGTCCCTATAAAGGCCGGGTCTTTAACTGGTCGGAACCCCATATCCCTCCCGAGGAGCTAAATACGAAAGTCCACTACCTGGGCAACAGACCCCGCATGAAGAATGTGGTGGAAAAATGCACATTTTGTGTCCAGAGGGTAAGGCAGGGGCGTTATCCGGCCTGTGTCGAAGCGTGTCCGACGGGGACGAGAAAATTCGGCAACCTGCTGGATCCGAATAGTGAAATCCGCTACCTGATCGAAAACAAGCGGACGCTTCGCCTGAAAGAAGACCTGAACACGGAACCTAAATTTTATTATTTCTTTTCTGCATAGTGTCAAGAGGATTACATGGAAGCTTGGGATTTTTTTAAGAAGACGCTTCGTATGGTCGTTGTCGGCTCGAAGTGGTATTATCTCTGGTGCGCATTTCTGCTAACCATAATCGGGGTGGGCATCGCATTTTATGCAACGCAGCTGGACACAGGGTTAATTGTTACCAATATGAGAGATCAGGTTTCCTGGGGACTTTACATTGGAAATTTTACTTACTTGGTCGGTGTCGCGGCGGCAGCGGTGTTGCTTGTTATTCCAGCGTATATTTATCACTTTAATCCGATCAAGGAAATCGTTGTTCTGGGAGAGCTTCTGGCTGCCTCAGCCATCATTATGTGTTTGATGTTTGTCGTCGCCGATCTGGGACGACCCGATCGCTTCTGGCATATCATCCCTTTTGTCGGCATCCTGTCCTTTCCCAAATCCTTGCTTGCCTGGGACGTTGTCGTCCTGAACGGATATCTCATTCTGAATACGGTTGTTCCCATCTATATCTTGGTGAAGACTTACTTTGGAAAAGAGCCGAATAAGAAATTTGTTCTTCCCCTGGTTCTGCTTTCCATTCCTTGGGCCGTGGGCATCCATACCGTTACGGCATTTCTTTATAACGGCCTGGCGGCCCGACCCTTTTGGAACGCTTCCATTTTGGCCCCCCGCTTTCTCGCCAGTGCTTTTTGTTCCGGACCGGCCATGGCGATGCTGCTTTTTCAGATTCTGAGAAAAACGGCAGGTATGAAAATTAAAAATGCCGCCCTTTTTAAGATCGCGGAATTGATGGCCTACGCCATGTTTCTGAATCTCTTTCTTCTGGGTGCGGAATTATTCAAGGAGTACTATTCGGCTACGGTGCATTTGGCACCCATGGAATATCTCTTTCAAGGTTTGAACGGGCATCATCCTCTGGTCCCCTGGATCTGGACGGCTATGGGCCTGAATGTGACGGCTTTTTTCATCTTTTTGATTCCAAAAACCAGGGAAAACCTCGTTACCCTCAACATGGGTTCCCTGTTCATCATCCTGGGAGTGTGGATTGAAAAGGGCCTGGGTCTGATTGTGCCCGGCTTTATTCCCGATCCCCTCGGTGAAATTTATGACTACCTGCCTAACAGCCATGAAGTAGCCGTTTCTTTAGGGATATGGGCTTTGGGTCTCCTGATCTTCACCCTCTTCATGAGGGTTGCTATACCAATCCAGCGCGGCGATTTCAGCCACTCGAAATATGAGCACGGCGTCACTGGGCATTCCCAGTATGAACGTATCAAACCTTAACAAATTCGATGCTCCCCGTGAATGCTTTGTGAAGGAGAGAAGTGAAACAATCTCAGGCTTACCTGATGGAAAGCCAGGACGAGATCCAGCGTCTGAATCTTAAAACGGACCCGGGGGCCTTACGTAAGCAAGCCCTTTGGTGCGGCGTCAGGCCGGGGTTGCGCGTTCTTGACTTGGGATGTGGCGCGGGTAAAACGAGCATCATCCTTCATGAAATGGTGCAGCCAACCGGCAGCGTCGTCGGTGTCGATTATTCCCGCGAGCGTATAGCTTATGCCAGGAAGCGTTATGGCGTCAGGGAGGGGCTTGACTTCATAATCCATGATTTAACGGAACCGTTGGAAGGCATCGGGAGCTTCGATTTAATCTGGGTGCGTTTCGTCCTCGAGTATTACCGTAAGGAAAGCCCCACCATCGTTAATAACCTTAAAGGATTATTGAAACCCGGCGGATGCCTTTGTCTTCTTGATCTTGATAATAATTGTCTTAGCCATTATGAATTGCCGTCCCACTTAGCCCGCTTTCTACCACAAGTGATGGCAGCCCTGGATGCCACTTACAACTTCGATACTCATGCCGGACGAAAATTATATTCCTACCTTTATGACGCGGGATATGAAAGCATCGAGATGGAACTTATGGCCCATCATTTAATTTATGGAGGCGTCAGGGATGATGAACTCTTTAACTGGATGAAGAAACTGGAGATCGGGGCCTCTCGTCTGGAGGGATTTTTTGATGGTTATGAGGGCGGTTATGAGGCATTTTTTGCCGATTTTAAAAAGTTCTTTTTAGAACCGCGGCGCTTTACCTACACTCCTTTGATCCTCTGTAAAGGCGTTCGCCCCCCGGGGGGTTGATTTTTATCATCCAGGACTTCCCTGATTATTTTGCTCAACTCTTCAAAGCGATAGGGCTTTTGTATGAATGCGGCCGCCCCTTTGGCGGTTATTTCCTGAGTTCTGGCGTTAGCCGAGTAGCCGCTGGCTACGATAACCTGCATTTCGGGAATGAGTTTCCGTATCTTGTTGAGGCATGCGAGTCCACCCATCCCAGGCATCATCAGGTCAAGGATAACTAGTGAAATATCGGCTTCTTTGCAATCTAATACTGACAGGGCATCTTCTCCCGACGCTGCGGTCAAGACATGGTAACCGGCGATAGCTAACAGTTCTTGACCTGTTTCCAGAAGATGAGGTTCATCGTCTACAAGCAGTATAGTTTCCTGTCCCTTGTAAAATTCTTGAAGCACTTCTTTATTTCGTCTTTTTTCAAGAGCTAGCGCATTTAAAGCGGGCAGATAAAAATCAAAGGTAGTACCCCGGCCGGGTTCACTGTCGCACAAAATATAGCCATGGTGATTCTTGAGAACGCCATAAACCACGGCCAGGCCGATGCCTGTTCCTTTGCCGGTCTCTTTGGTCGTAAAGAAAGGTTCATATATATGTCTTAGTATTTCTTTATTCATACCGCAGCCGGTATCAGAAATTCTCAGCTGCACATATTCTCCAGCCTTAATTTGGGCATCTTCCAAATAACAGGTCTCGTTGAAGGTGACATTTTCCGTACTGATGGTCATTTGTCCGCCTTCCGGCATGGCATCCCTGGCGTTTACGGCGATGTTCATAATGACCTGGCCCAGTTGAGAGGCATCACCGCTGATGAGGTGAAGATTGTCGGCCAACGCCATTTTAATCTCGATTGTTTTAGGGAGGGTGCTTACTAACAGCGAATAAAAGGTCCCTATCTCCTCATTGAGGTCTAAAGGCACCAGTTTGCTTTCTGCTTTGCGACTGAAAAGAAGCATTTGCTTAACCAGATCCGTGGCCCGTTGCGTTAAATTGTGGATGCCGATCAAGTGCCTCCACTCCGGGTCCGACTCCGTCTTTTTCATCATCAAAAGTTCGTTATAACTGCTAATCGCCTGCACAATATTGTTGAAATCATGGGAAATGCCCCCTGTCAACGTGCCGAGAGCATTCATCTTTGATGCTTGATGGAGCTGTTTTTCCATGGCGTATTGTTCCGTTAAATCTTTTAACGTTCCGACGATACCTGTCATTTCCCCGGCGGAATTGAAGTTGGGAGCGCCACTTACGTCGAACAATCTCTCCTTGCCATCCCTGGATAGCAATATCATCCGGAAGTTTTTAATGGTTTCCTTATTTTGTTTGATTCTGCGTAAAAGCCGAAGATAGGTATCACGATCGCCTTTTTTGACAAGGAAAAGAAAAGATTGGCCGAGCACAACTTCCCTCTTGTAACCCAAAATGCTTTCCCCGGCAGGGTTGATGTAGGTTAACAATCCTTCTGTATCCATGGTATAAATGATGTCGGGGGCATTTTCGCCCAGGGCGCGGAAGCGTGCCTCACTTTCCTTTACTTGCTGAAGAGCCTTGGCATTGTTAATGCTGATGGCGATTTGCGGAGCAATTCCCATCAAGAGACTCACGTCGCTTTGGCTGAGCGGCCTGCTGGAACGGAGATTATCGACGGCAAGGATCCCTTGCGATTGCCCTTCATAGATAATGGGGACACAGATGAAAGATTGTACTCCCAGGGCCTCCGCAAATTTGTGACTTCGGATGGAAAGCATATCTTGAAAGTCGTTAATATTATTTATCAAACACGGCTTTTGTTCTCGAAAGGACTTAACGAAGGGTCCTTTAGATGCGGGGTTGTTGAGATGGAAAGTGGTGCTTTGCAATACCTCGGCCTGTTCGGGTTGGTACCCGAATCCACAGACATAAATAAGCTCTGACCTTTCCGGATTGGCCAACATGATAATGCCCCGATCGAAATCGAGGCGTTTCTGCAGCGTCGTCATAACAAACTTAAGGAGTTCATCGATGTTAAGGATGCTGGACACGGCCTGACCTACTTCCTGAATAAGCAGGTTGTTGTTGTAACTGAGTGTTATTTGTTCCAACAGGCGGTTAGCGGCATCCCCTTGCGTCTCTATCTTCGCATAGATATCTTCTCGCTCTTTGGTGTCGGCATGATGGGAAATTCCAATGATGCCAAAGGTAAGCAGCAGTGCCAGACCGCCAAGCGGTAAGAGGGGAAGACTAAAACCACAAACAGTAATGAGAATAATCGCCGCCACCGCACTGTAGTTGCGAATGCGTTTCCATTTCAAGAATCCCTGCTCTTCCCAGCTTATTATGTACCGGCAATGGCTGTCTCCTTGATGGACGCAGGCGGGATGCTCCAATTGGGGCCATTTATTAATGAAAAGCTTGGCCACGACTTCGAAGCTGCCCTTACGATTCTCACATTGATAAGGCTTTTCGTTCACGCCCGGAATAGGGGTGGTTATTATTTCTACCTTGTTTAAACTAATTTTTTTAACTTTGAATAGGGCGCCGCGATTGATGTAAGGGACAATCTTTTCCAGCATGATGTATGCGTGGGTAGGTGTCATGAAGCCGATAAGAAATTGCCGGACAGCGGCAATGGAACGGGATGACGCCATATAACGCCCGGCTTCTCGGAAGATGGTTGGATCGTTTGTTTGTTTCATAAGGGCATAGCTAAAAGCATCGACTTGCCGCTGCGTCAACCAATGCCCTTCATCTTCAACTTCATAGGGGGTTATGCCGGAATCGGCAAGGAGTGCTTTTATATCTACATCGGGCCGAGCATTTTTTAAATATTCAAGGAATGTGCTGATAACTCGACTATTATATAGAGGCTTATCGTTCACTTATCCCTTTCCATCCCGGAACCTGTTCTAAACAAGATGCTTTCGGAACTTGCTTCTCAAGTATTCTATATATTCGTTAGTATACTGCAGATTCAAGATCCACTGGCAGTACTGCTTTTCACAGCTAAGACCGCTATCAAGAACGTAATTGTCCGGGTAAATCATCATCGGACATGACTCGATTGGAACTTGTTTTGCTATATCGCTAATTGCCGCGAGCAGGATGTCTGGAGACATGCCGGCATCCAAGATCAGGACCTTAAATCCGTTTAACAAGTCGGATAAGTTAATGGCGGCATCGGATTCTTCCGCAATGATTAGTGCTTTTAAATCATTGAAATTATATAATGCAAATGCCTTCCAGCTCCTCTTGAAACCCATTTGCATGTAAAGTTTTCTAAGCGCTTGGTCATGGTTTTTATGCCTTAAGTCCATGACGTCCCAAAAGAGGCCCCCGGAGTGGTGTTTGTAAAATTGTTCCAATTCCCAAAGATCGGAGTCAGAGCAATCGCGCCATGACCAGCCTCGAGGAAGCGTTGCTGTTTCCGTCCCCGTGGAGAATGTGAGGTAGCTGAACATGGCAAGTGAACATATTTGAGGATTTGCCATTTCTTTAGCAAACGCGGTATAAATTCTATCTGTAAATCGATTTGTGGGTCGAAAATAACATAAGATATAATCCATGTTGGCAGAAGGTAATCGGTATAAATCGGTTAAATAATTGATCAGCTGTTTCAAAACAATAAGGCCTGTTTGTTTGCCTTCCATCGGCCTGGCCGCATGGTGATGGACCATCCAGGTTCGCTCATAGGCTCTGAGAATAGAGATATGGCTGTAAATCCGCCCATTTTTTTGATAGCTAAAATGCTTCGCAATTTCTGGAGTTCCTTCGTATAATTTACGATATGTCTCCTGAAAGTCCCTGCGAAAGAGATGAATGTGCTGGTATTTCTGTGGATAGATAAAATCCGTGTCGAAAAAAAATTCCCAAAGTTCATCTATATCCACCTCATTGAAGGCCATAGTATTTGTGCTGCGAATATTGTTCAGCACCTGGTTGAGAACATTATAGTTGGTCAAATCCATATCCAGGATTGCTATGCCGAAACGTACCTGCTCACCTTCTTCCTTGCTGTAGATGACCTGAACCTTACACTGTATTTTGAGAATACCGGCATAGGCGATGTTCAGCTCCGGGATGATCATGCCCGGTATGAGCACTACTTCATCGGTTTTATCATAGATGGAGATGCCGGAGGTGGAGATATCGTAGATCTCTCGTTGTATCTTTTTTTTAGAAAAGGGGTGCTCGAATAAAGCATTAAAGGGTGGAGACGGCTGAAGACGGAGGTTGCGCAACTTCTTTGCGGGAAACCTTTTTATCTGGTCTTGGATGGGGGATAGAACGATCTCCCGACTTCGGCCCGTCTGTTTCTGCTGAAGGCAAACGCAGTTGCCTGAATAAAATGCCTCTCTGCCGTTTGATAAGCGGATAGTGGAAGGCGTCTCGGCGTTGAACCAGTGGAAGGAAGAGGGCGGCGCGGGTTGAACCCGGATGCGGAAGGCATGAGGGCTAAAATCGATCAGCTCTCCCGTTGCCTGGAAGCCGTTTTGCCATAGTTCGGCATTTACCTCACGGCAAATAAAACGTGAGACTTGGCGATCACTAATGATGTGACTTATTTCCGGGAGTTGCAATGTCACTTTTTCGCTGCTGTTTACCAGCAATTCCGCGGGCACAATAATAACAGCCTGTTCATGGTTGATGATCAGGTATTGAAAAATGTAACGGCTGAGGTTGTAATCAACGTAGGACTCTTCCCATCGGCAATCTACTTGCGCTCCCATAGTTGGTTCGGGGTAAGCCCTGACAAGGACGCCTTGATCATAGGAGGGGTGTTTCATGAGCACATGGATATGCCCACCGAGAAAGTGGATGTAATTGAGGGTGTTGGTCAGTTTCTTTTTCCCCAGCGGGGACGCAGAAGCCAGGACCTTGATTAGATCTTCGTGCCGGAACAGCCAGGGCGGCATCAATGCCTCTTCCTGCTGTTGATTGTTATCAAAAACTATGATTTCGCCAAAGGCTGATTTCGTCCTTTCATTATTGCCCATCCTCAAAGACATACTCATCCTTAGAGTGAAAAAAAGTTTTCCGATAATACGAAGAGAAAACGCCCTTTGCAAGAAAAAACTTGGCAAAAAGGAACAAAAAATCAGATTTATTTCTTGCTGAGCCGATTTGAATTTGTTAGTTTTCAGTAAAGTAAAAATGCATTTGCTTAACGACATGTACCCCAAGACAGAAAGGAGAAACCGCAATGTCTAAATCTGAAGAAAATTTGCAGGCAGCCTTTGCAGGCGAGTCGCAGGCTAACAGGAAATATCTCGGTTTTGCCCTCAAGGCTGAACAGGAGGGATTCCCCCAGGCAGCCAGACTTTTTCGCGCGGCAGCGGAAGCGGAGACGGTGCATGCCCTCAATCACCTGAAAGCTTTAAAGACGATCTTAAATACCAGAGAAAATCTGCAGACGGCTGTAGCCGGTGAGATACATGAATTTAAGAAGATGTATCCCGCCATGATCGAAGTTGCCCGGGCCGAAGGCAATAAAGACGCCGAGAGGACTTTCCAATGGGCAAATGAAGTTGAAAAGATTCATGCCGGCCTTTACCAGGCCATGCTTGATAACCTGGGAAAAACCGGGGAAGTTTATGCTTACCATGTTTGTCCACTTTGCGGTTATACGGCAGAGAAGGAGGCGCCGGAAACATGTCCTGTATGCGGCGCCAAAGGTAAAGCATTCAAAAAGGTCGAATAGTCACGCGGGCTATTGTGTGGTTTTTTATAGATTTGCCTTTACTCTCGGGTGCAATTATGGCATAGGGCGCAAATGATCGGCAAGCAGTGAAAACTTTTACGAGGTAGGAAGATGGAAAATTTGGAGTGTCCCCATTGTGGTGCTACCCTGGGTAACGGGAGTACAGTCTGCGAAGAATGTGGCAAGGAAAGCGAGAGGCAAGAGCAATCTCCTGCGCCGGAAACAGGGCAGGATGGAAAAAGGCGGATCTTTGGGATCTTGGCCGTGCTGCTGGTTATCGTAGGAGGTGTGGCGCTGCTGATTGCTACTGGTGTCGTTCCCAATCCCTTTAAAGGTGGCAATACAGTTGCCATCGTCAATGGCGAAAAGATTTCCCAGGAAGAGGTGGGTCAAAAGATTGAGGTATACAAGAAGATTTATGGACAAAGTGCCAACGCTGATTTTTCCAGTCCGGAAGGTAAGAGAATGTTAGCGGATATGAATCGGCAGGTTTTGAATGCCATGATTCAGGAGAAAATACTGGTAACCGAAGCAAAAAAAGAAAAGATTCAGGTTAATCCCCAGGAGATCCAAGATAAAATCGGCTCCATAAAAAAGGCCATGCACCTTTCCGATAAGGATTTTGAGGCGTTTCTGAAGAACCATGCCATGAATCTAGAGAACTTTGAAAAGCGGGTGGAACGTGAGGTTCTCATTACCAAGCTCATTGCCAAAGGCACGGAAGAAAAGGGGCTGACAAAGGAAACCTGGCTTAAAGAACTGCATGACCGAGCCAAAGTAGAGATATTTGCCCATTGAAGCACGCCCCTTATGTAGTCCCGGCCCCAGTGGAAGAATTTGGGAAAGGGTTACATTTTATGGCACCGCTCACAATTGCCCTTTACCGTGAAGGCGGTTTTGTCATCATGGCAGCCGCCGCAGGATTGCGACGCCTCCATCTGGGCCATGGATATGCTTTTGTGCTTTGGCGAGGGCTTGTAGCGTTTAGCATGGCAATCCTCGCATTTGTATATCCCCGTGTGCAACGCATGGCTGAACTTGACGTCTCCCGCATCCTTAACCTTGAAGTTTATATCCTTTACCGGATGGCACCTTAGACAATCGGTTACGATAAAGGCATTCTTGCCGTTATGGCAGGCGCCACAGGACTTTCCTTTTCCCATCTCGGCCATGGTATAATGAAGCCTGGCCCTGAGATTAAAAACGGCATTATGGCAGACCTTGCAGTTATTCTTAATACTTTTTTGTTTGAAGTGCTGATTGTGGTTGAATATTACTTTGCCGAAACCGGGTATTTTGAAGGTAACATCTTTGATATCAATGGCATCAGAAGATGAGAAAGTAAAGGCAAGCATTATCAGGATAAGAACAGCGTGTCGATGGTTCATGATTACCTCCTACAAAAGCAAAAAGAGCAACCCACCTTGATGGGGAAGCAAACAGTTCCCTGTCTCTCCAATCTTTTATATTATAAAAAAACATCCTCGATTAGTCAAACCTAATTGGGGGCGGCAGATAAGTCGGCAGATTTCCTCTGATCTCCACGATCGGACCATCAGCAATCGGTGCCATCGTTTCGTTGTTTGCTTCGCCGGTATCGTCAACCCAATTGAACAGCCTGGCCGCATCATTAACAAGGGGCCTTTCCGGCATCCCATATACGCGATGTTGCATTTCTTCATCGTAAACGCCGATACAGCCGTGGGAGGCAGGCCTGCCTGGCAAGTCTCGGGCGTGAATCCAATAGGAAACGTGGGCGGAGTCGATATGAAAACGCACTGCATAATCCATGGGGTACTGGGCGTCCCCTTTGCTTGTCTTATACAGAGAAGAAGAATGAAACTTATCGCGGGCGTCTATCTTGAAAAGACCCAAGGGTGTCAAGTGCCCCGCAATGCCGGTAGCGGCAGGAGTGGAAAACTTTAAGATGCCATACTCGTAAGCGGCAAGCCACTGTTCAGTTATGTTCACGAGAATGTACTTGGGATACCCTGCCGCTGGTTCATATCGTGAGGGTAAGGGGCTGTAATTACGTATGTCTGTCATATTTTTAGGCACCTTGATGGTCATCCCGGGGTAAACATGGCGACGGTCAATCCGGTTGAATCTCGCCACATAAATCCAATCTTTGCCAAAAAGCCGTTCCAGGCTTTCCTGGGGCATGACGAAATGGGCCTTCCATTCAATGCCGGTAAGACTGGGATAGACAAATCTGCTGAGATCCTCGTGGGCGCGGTCGGCTGGTGAGGCGGCGGGGTCGGAACTGGTTTCAGGACCGGAAACAATTACAATGCAAGCGGCAATAAACGCCAGGATGACCAAAAAAAATTTATGCCCCATATTTTTCCAAAAAAACTATCGATCAGAATGTTTTCCCTATCCCGAAAAAGGGATAAGTTCGTTAGCGGATTCGTTTGCTATGGCAAACAAATCCTAACTCACTAACAGGTGCCGCAAGCTACCACTTTTTCATCTGCCATTCAAGAGTGGTTATTGCCAAATCGACTGGAGATGCAATAAAAGATTTGACAAAGCAATACCGCAAGTTATAGCATGACAAGAGAAAGCGGGTGCTCTTTGGATGGTAAAAATGAGACAATATCAAGGTCATGGAGGCGTCCTTCGCCGTGAATGTCATGAATGAAAAAAGGGCGTTGGAAATTATCGCCAACTTTTCCCAGGCGACGGTTCTGGTTATCGGCGATATAATGCTTGACCACTTTATCTGGGGAAAGGTAGCACGTATCTCGCCTGAGGCACCCGTTCCCGTGGTGGCTGTCCAAACGGAGAATATCATGCTGGGAGGCAGCGCTAATGTTGTAAACAATATTCATGCCATCGGTGGCCGGGTCCTGGGGACCGGTGTTGTCGGCGACGACGAAATGGGCGGGAGGCTAAAACGGGAGTTCCTCGCCCGACAGATCGACACCGAAGGCATTGTGGTGGAAAGGCATCGCCCGACCACCTTGAAAACCAGGATCGTTGCCCATAATCAGCAGGTAGTCAGATTCGATCGGGAAAGCAGGATGCCGATAGCAATGGACAGTGTTGAAAAGGTGGTTGCCTATGTGGAGGCGCGACGCGATAATGTAGGTGCCATCATCATTTCTGACTACGATAAGGGGCTGATTACCGAAGAATTGCTGGATGGAATAAGAACAGTTATCTCTGGGAGTAAACCGATTGTTTGCGTAGATCCGAAACGGGACGATTTTTTTCTCTACCGGGGCTTTGACGTTATCACCCCTAATAACCTGGAAGCGGGCCGGGCGTTGGGCATGGAAATAACCAGTGAAATGGATCTCCGCCAGGCCGGAGCTACCCTTTTGGAAAGGTTTGATTTTAAAGCGGTATTGATTACCAGAGGAGAAGAAGGGCTTAGCCTTTTCGAGAAAAGCAGCCAGGTGGCGCATACTCTCTTCCCGGCTGAAGCCAGAGAAGTATATGACGTTACCGGCGCCGGTGATACGGTAATCGGTGTTTTTGCCCTGGCCTTGGCTGCCGGCGCTAATTTTAAGGAAGCGGCTGTCCTGGCCAACCATGCCGCGGGGATCGTGGTCGGAAAGGTCGGAACTGCCACCGTTACTAAGGAAGAGCTCATGAAATCCCTATGAGCAAACCTATGCCGGCCAGGGCCGTAAAGTTAATCGCCGGCCTACTTTTTTCAGAAAGGGAAATATTGTCCGCCGCCTTGGCGACGCTGACCGGCGAATATGGCATTACCGACTTTATCAGTGCGGCACGGCCTTTCCTTTATACAGATTATTACTGCCCTGAGATGGGCAGCAAGTTAGAGAGGATTTTTGTTTCCTTTGCCGACCTGATACAGCCGGAATCACTTCCGTCCATCAAGCTCAGGACCAATGAGATAGAGACGGCATTTGCCCAGTCGGGAGGACGCCGGATCAATATCGATCCGGGCTACATATCGCCGGCGCATCTTATCCTGGCAACCGGCAAAGGGTATGCGCATCGTCCTTATTTGCGTGATGGCATTTATGCGGACCTAACCTTGATATATAGTGAGAAGTCCTTCCAAGCGCTGCCCTGGACTTATCCCGATTATGGAGAAAAAGAGAGCAGGGAAATGTTCAAAAGGATCAGGGCAAGTTTTATTGAGCAGTTTAAAAAGCCGCTGTTTGGGTCTCCTGAGCACAACGAAGGGATAACTTAGGCCGTCTGTTTACTCAGTTTGACAGCATTAATAATTTTAATAGGACTTTTATAGGACTTATAAATGATAAAGAGCATGACGGGTTACGGGCGCGCTGAAGCCATCCTGGAAGGGAAAAAAATTGTGGTGGAGATCAAGTCCCTAAACCATCGCTACTTGGAGGCCTCCTTGCGGTTGCCGGTCGCCCTTTCCTCTTTGGAACCGGAGCTGAAGGGAAAGATCAATGCCAAATTTTCCCGCGGCAAGATAGAGGTCGCTATCCGCCTGGACCCTAGCGTCTCCCCGGAAAGGGGAGGTGGTTTGGATCTTAATTTACCCCTGCTCCGAAATTATTATTCGTTGCTTTGCCAGATGAAGCAGGAGCTAAATTTGCCCGATGACATAAATTTGGCCCTTCTATCCTCCTTCAAGGATATCTTTGTTTCTCAGGGGGAAGAAGACCTTGAGGCGATTTGGCAAAAGCTGGCGATTTTGGTTGATGAGGCGGGCACGGCGCTGATGGTGATGAGGGCCAAGGAAGGGGAGATATTGTGCCGCGATCTTCGTGAGCGGATCGGCATGATAAGGCAGATAATCGATACTGTACGGAAGCGGGTACCCCAGGTGCTTAGTGCTTATCAGAAGCGCTTGACGGAGAGGATAAAGGAATTGGTGGGAGATACGGAGATCGATGCCTCCCGTCTGATGCAAGAAGTTGCCATCATGGCGGAGAAAAGTGATATTACCGAAGAAATTGTCCGTTTCGGAAGCCATATCGATCAATTTGTCGAGATGCTGGAAAGCGACGAGGCCGTGGGCAGAAAGATAGATTTCCTTATCCAGGAGATGGGGCGGGAGGTAAATACTATCGGCTCCAAGAGTAATGATGCGACAATATCTCTTAAAGTCATAGAAATCAAAAGTGAACTGGCCCGCATCAGAGAACAGGTGCAGAATCTCGAATGATGATGCTTTCCATGCTTTATGTTACACCAGCTCTTGTGGGAGTGATTATTGAACAATAGCGAAGACAAAACAAGAGGCCTGTTTATCGTCGTTTCTGCACCGTCCGGTACCGGCAAGACTACGATTTGCCGGCTGTTGCTCGAGAAGTGGCCGAATCTGAGCTTTTCCGTGTCTTTTACCACGAGGTCTCCGCGACCCGATGAGAGAGACGGGGAGAGTTACCATTTTATCTCCACAGCGGCCTTTAAGGAAAAGATTGCCCGGGGAGAATTTGCCGAATGGGTGGAAAATTTTGGGCAGTTCTACGGGACTTCCAAAATAACAATGGAATCCTGTCTGGAAAAGGGATACGATTTGCTTATAGATGTGGAGCCTCGAGGCGCCAAAGAATTGAGAAAAAGCTTCCCTGGTGGTATTTTTATTTTCCTTCTTCCCCCTTCTTGGGAAGAGCTGAAAGGCCGATTGATAAAGAGGGGTTTCGAGGAAGAAGCGGCCATGCGGGAGCGCCTGGAGAAGGCGCGTGAAGAATGCGGGGAGGTTTTCTGGTATGATTACGTCATTTTCAACGATCAGCTGATGGAAACCGTGGAGCGCCTGAGTGCCATTTACGTCGCGGAAAAATCGAGATGTGAACATTTGTTGGACCGGATTGACAATTTACTTCGGAGCAGATAAAACCATTTTGAATTTAATAATGTAAAATTGGAGGTAACAAATAGAATGGCCAGAATCACTGTTGAGGATTCCCTAAAAAACGCCAAAAACAGATTTGCCCTTGTTTTATTGACGGCAAAAAGAGCAAAGCAACTTTTGCAAGGCTCGCAGCCTTTGGTAGATATCAGGAATAACCGTGAAGTAGTAGCGGCTTTGCGAGAAATAGCCAAAGGCAAAGTACAGTATGCTAATCCGGAACACTTGCGGGAGGCCAAGGTCGATTACCGGCCAATCGTGGATGATACGGAATTTATCGGCGATGAAGAATACACAGAGTGAACCCTTTCGGGATCGTCTCATTTTTGCCTTGGATGGGACGGGTGATCTTGCCGAAACCATTTCCTGGGTAAAACGTTTGCAGGATCATGTCGGGATGTTTAAGATCGGTAAAGAGACATTTACCCGATATGGACCGGAAATTGTGGCCGGTGTTCAGAGGCTGGGCGGCAAGGTGTTTCTGGATCTCAAGTTCCATGATATCCCTCAAACTGTAGCGCGGGCGGCCTTTGCGTCAGTGGAACTGGGCGTGGCCATGTTCAACGTGCATGCCTTGGGGGGCAAAGCTATGATACGGGAGGCAGTTACTGCCGCCCGGAAGAGGGCGAAAGAGCTGGAAAGCCGGCCGCCGCTAATATTGGCCGTTACCGTGCTTACCAGCCTTAATGGCAATGATCTTGAAGTATTGGGATTTCGCTCTTCCGTGGAAGATACCGTCTTGAATTTAGCCCGGTTGGCACAGGATGCGGGAGTCTCCGGTGTTGTTGCCTCCCCGTTGGACATAGTGGCGATCAGGGAGGCCTGTGGCCCCGATTTCATCATCCTTACTCCAGGGATCAGGGGGAAAGATGCGCCCGAGGATGACCAAAAAAGAACATTGGCGGCCGGCGAGGCGATCCGGCGGGGCGCTGATTATTTGGTTGTCGGTCGGCCCATCCGTTTGGCGGCTGATCCCCTAAGCGCGGCCGACAGGCTTGTCGAAGAAATGTCAGGGTATGACCATGGACATTAATAGGAATCTCTGGTGCAACTCATATACGGCATAAATCCCCTGTTGGAACTTCTAAGGCGGGGGGGCCAGGGAATAAAAGAGATCATCGTGGCTGAGGGCAGAAAAGGAACAGCCTTTGATGAGGTCCAGGCGCTGGCTGCGATAAAAGGTGTCCCGGTGATCTGCAAAGACAAATCCTATCTCGACGGCATTGCCGGTGGCGGCGTACATCAGGGAATTGCTGCCCGGTGTAACGACTATGCCTACGCAGATATTGATGCCCTGCTTGAAAACAAGACGAAGGCCAATATTGTCCTTATCCTTGATGGAGTGACGGACCCGCACAATTTGGGAGCCCTGATCAGAACGGCTCATTGTCTAGGTGCTAAGGGGGTGATAATACCTGAAGACAGGGCAGCGGCAGTGACACCGACGGCAATAAAAGCTTCCGCCGGTGCGGCCCATTGGTTGCCCATCGCCCGGGAGGTTAATCTGGCCAGAAGCATGGAAAATTTGCAGGCCCGAGGTTATTGGATTTACGGTGCTGATGCCGAGTGCGGAATGGATCTTGGTAGATTTGCCGACGAAGGGCCCGTTTGTCTGGTAATGGGCAGCGAAGGGAAGGGGCTTAGGCCGCTTGTCAGAAAGAAGTGCGATTTCCTGCTGTCTATACCGATGGCGGGCAGTCTCGCTTCTTTAAATGTTTCCGTGGCGGCAGGCATTATCCTGTATGAAATAGCACGGAAACAAAGGGAGGGGAAATAGTTATGCCGATATTTTTATGGTCCGCCACGACCAAAAAAGGTGAGTCCAAAAAAGGCGAGATGGATGCCGCCGACGAAGCGGCCGCCAAAGGTTTGCTGCGCCGGCAGGGATATAAATCTATTGTCGTTAAGCAAAAACCAAAAGATATTGCCGAATATCTGCCTTTTCTCCAGCAGAAGGTGTCGGAAAAGGACGTAGTTGTCTTCTGCCGCGTATTTTCCACCATGATCAATGCCGGTTTGCCCCTGATCCAGTGCCTTGACCTGCTGGCCGCTCAAGAACAAAACAAGACCTTTGCCAAAATTATCGCATCCGTTAAGGATGATATATCCGGTGGCTCGACATTGACGGAGGCCCTGGGAAAATACCCGAAGGTTTTTGACCAACTGTTTGTAAATCTGATTTCCGCAGGGGAAACGGGGGGCATCCTCGATGTGATTCTGGGCCGCCTTTCCACACATATGGAAAAGGCCATGAAATTAAAAAGCAAGATCAAGGGCGCCATGACTTATCCGATCAGCATCCTGTGTATTGCCATGGGCGTGGTTCTTATTTTATTGATAAAAGTTATTCCTGTTTTCCAGAGTATGTTTGAAGGTATGGGCTCGGCCTTGCCAGCGCCGACCCAATTTTTAGTTGACGCCAGTGCTTTTACAAAGCATTATTTTCTTCATATGATGGGCGGCATGGTGGCCATCGGATTTACCTTCAATAGGATCAAAAGCACTGAGAAAGGTGAGATTTTCTTTGACCGGCTAATTCTCAAGTCACCTGTTTTCGGCCCTTTGCTAAAAAAAGCGGCCGTAGCAAAATTTACCCGTACCATGTCTACGATGATGAGTAGTGGCGTGCCGATCCTGGAAGGTTTGAGCATAGTAAGCAAGACGGCGGGCAATAAGATTATTGAGGCGGCCTTGGTAAAGACCAAAGTGAGCATCAGTGAAGGTAGGACCATTGCCGAACCACTGTCGGAAACGGATATCTTCCCCTCCATGGTCGTGCAAATGATTGCTGTGGGTGAGGCCACGGGCGCCCTGGATGTCATGTTGTCAAAGATTGCCGATTTCTATGATGATGAGGTCGATGCCGCCGTTGACGCCATGACCGCACTATTGGAACCTTTTATGATGGTGTTTTTGGGAGGGGCTTGCGGAGGAATCTTGATTGCCATGTATCTTCCCATTTTTTCCATGGCGGGGGCCATGGGGTAGCAGGAAGCAGGGAAGAAAAATGGTCGGGATGGCGCGATTTGAACGCGCGACTCCTGCGTCCCGAACGCAGTGCCCTACCAAGCTGGGCCACATCCCGACACGCGACGTACCATATAGAAGTTGCATCCAATTGTCCATTACTTTTTTGCCGGTAAAAAGCAGGGTGCCGCTATGCGAATTTTCAAGGAGCAACGGTTTTTTTGTGATTATTTACGATCTTAAATGTGAAAACGGGCACGAGTATGAAGGTTGGTTCCAGGATAGGATAGCTTTTGAGGAACAAAAAGAGCGGAAGCTGATCAATTGTCCCGTCTGCGGAAGTTTAAATGCGGAGGTTGCCCTTTCTTCCCTTACCGTGATGAGCCGGGATAGCAAATTGGAAAAAACGAAAGACATGGAACTTTCTCCTTTTAAGGCGCTGCAAACGTTAAACGAATTTGTTGAAAAAAACTTCGAGGACGTGGGTGCCGGGTTTGCCGATGCTGCCATCCGTATCCACCAAGGTGAGGAAGAGGCAAAAAATATAAGAGGGACGGCGACCCGGGATGAGGAAGATATGCTAAGAGAGGAAGGTATCAATTTTATCAAAATTCCCGCTCTGAAATTTGACAGTTAAATAAGAACGACGTCAAGGGCGATAGCAGCAGGTACGGATTTCCTTTGGGCAGGGGGTGTGATGGAAGGTAATGTAAGAAAATCGGCCATTGCTGGTTCCTGGTATCCCGGTAATCCCAAGGCTTTACGGGCAAGCATTCATGATTTTATCGCACAGGTTCCCGAGGCGGCCATTGCCGGCAGGATTGTCGGCTTAGTTGTTCCCCATGCCGGTTACGCCTATTCTGGACAAGTGGCCGCTTATGCCTATAAGCTGCTGGAAGGAAAGGCTTTTGAATCGGTTATTGTGATTGGCCCGAGCCATCGCCTCTCTTTCCGGGGAGTTTCCCTTTTCAACCGGGGCGGATACGAGACGCCTCTGGGAACTGTTCCTGTTGACGGCGAGCTTGCCGACCGGATCATGGCGGGAACTTCCCTCGTGTCGGCAACACCGTTAGCCCACCAGCAGGAGCACTCCATCGAAATTCAACTTCCTTTTTTGCAATATGTATTAGGTGATTTCTCCTTCGTCCCTTTGTTGATGGGTGACCAGGAGCGCCGGACTTGTAAGGAGTTGGCAGGGGCCGTAATCGGGGCAGTTGGGCAAAAGCGAGTGCTGTTGGTAGGGAGCTCCGATCTTTCCCATTTTCATCGTTACGACCAGGCCCTGACATTGGATAGACGGGCACTGGCTTATCTGGAAAAAATGGATGTCCCTGGTTTCTTGAATGGTCTGCAAAGGGCGGAATTTGAGGCTTGCGGGGGAGGCCCGGCGGCAGTGGCGATGCTCGCAGCATCAGGGCTGGGAGCATCCCGGTCTAAAATTTTGCATTATGCCAATTCGGGGGATGTTACCGGGGACCGGCAAAGCGTGGTCGGGTATGGGGCCCTTATTTTTACTGCGGACCGATAATCTTGGGAGGGAGCGGAGATGAACAAGGATTTGCGCGAGGGCGCCGGGGTAGGCTTAACTGCAGCGGATAAGAAACTACTCATTGACACAGTCCGCATCGCGATTGAAACTAAGCTGGCCGGAAAGGAAGCCCCGGCATCACCTGAACTATCGGAGATATTGAAGAAAGAGAGGGGAGCTTTTGTTACCCTCCACAAGCATGGCCGATTGCGGGGCTGTATCGGTTACATAGAGGCCAGGAGGCCGTTATATGAAACCATTAAGGAAATGGCTATGGCAGCAGCTTTTCATGATCCCAGATTTCCTCCTTTGCGTCGTGAAGAGTGGCCCGCTATTACTTTTGAAATATCAGTCCTTTCGCCTTTGCGTGAGATCCAAAATATAGAAGAAATAGAAGTCGGACGGCACGGTCTGTATATCAAGCAGGGGCGGTGCAGCGGTTTGCTGTTGCCTCAGGTCGCCAGCGAATATAATTGGGATCGCCTTACCTTTCTCCAGGAAACTTGCTGCAAAGCAGGCCTTTCTTCCCAGGCTTGGAGGGAGGAAGCAGCGAGGATTTTTGTCTTTTCTGCAGACATTTTCAGTTCCGAGGAAGAATTAGCATAGACCTCGATCAATCAGCGCAAAAATTTGCTTGACAAAAAGAGGCATACAAATTAGATTCTACGATTCCAGTCTCTGGGATAAGCTAGCTGTTTAGCCGGTAAGGGGAGGGTTCTTGATTCAGCTGGCGTAGCTCAATAGGTAGAGCAGCTGATTTGTAATCAGCAGGTTGCGGGTTCGAGTCCCATCGCCAGCTCTGGTTACTGATGTTTCTTACAGCGGAGGGGTTCCCGAGTGGCTAAAGGGAGCAGACTGTAAATCTGCCGGCGGAGCCTACGGAGGTTCAAATCCTCCCCCCTCCACCAATTTTTTGTAAGCGGGAGTAGCTCAGTGGCTAGAGCGTCAGCCTTCCAAGCTGAGGGTCGCGGGTTCGAATCCCGTTTCCCGCTCCATTTGTTATTAGAAATGTGGCACCATTTACGCATATCGGGTGAAGGAATCGGCAGGGAGGCCACCTCATGGTAGCGTTCCTTAGAGTGGGTGTCGCCGGACTATCTGCTGATAAAGCGCCTGGACTATTTGTATTGCCCACGTAGCTCAGTCGGTAGAGCACATCCTTGGTAAGGATGAGGTCACCAGTTCAATCCTGGTCGTGGGCTCCATAAGTGAGTTAGGGGAAGGGATTTATTATGCGAAATATCATTACCTTGGCCTGTACAGAGTGTCGGCAACGCAATTATACGACGACCAAAAATAAGCGGACGATGCAGAACCGTTTGGAATTAAAAAAATATTGTCGGTTCTGTCGCTCTCACAAACTGCACCGGGAAACGAAATAGGGTTTAAGGAGCCGATCTCTCGCTTGGGAATAACAGGCCAGTAGCTCTAATGGCTAGAGCGCCGGACTCCAAATCCGGATGTTGGGGGTTCAAGTCCCTCCTGGCCTGCCAAAAATTTTGTTTTCCAGATTCACCAATTGTTTTTTTTGGAAGAGAGGGTAATTTTTTAACGAGAAGGGCAGACTCCGGCATGAGATATTCGGGCGATGGCCCCGGAAGAGGTTCCTGTTTTTACTTGGTATTGGAAAAGGTGAGGGATGGTAAAGATAAACGAGATTTCGGTCCGGGTAAGGCATTTTTTAAGCGAAGCTAAAGCGGAGCTAAAGAAAGTGACGTGGCCAACCCGAAAGCAGGCCTTTGCCTCCACGGCTGTGGTGATCGTGGTCGTGATCATCGTGTCGGTATTTCTTAGTATCGTGGATTTTGGTTTGACGAAAATAATTAAACTGGTCCTGGGTTAAGTATGGCATTTAAATGGTATGTTGTTCACACATATTCCGGGTTTGAAAATCGTGTCAAGGCTTCTATGCAGGAAAGAGTGGCCGCGGCAGGGATGCAGGATTTTTTCTCCGATATTCTTATTCCGGAAGAAGATGTGGTGGAACTGATATCAGGTGAAAAGAAGACTTCCAAAAGGAAGTTTTTCCCCGGTTATCTGCTGGTCAGGATGGAGTTGACCGACGATACCTGGCACCTGGTAAAGGATACCCCTAAAGTGACTGGCTTTATCGGCAGCAAAGACAGGCCCTTTCCTATTTCGGACAAGGATGTGGAACTTCTGCGAACAAGGATCGACGAGGGGACATTAAAACCCAAGCCAAAATTCAAGTTTGAAGTTGGCGATCATGTGAAAATCATTGATGGACCCTTTACAAACTTTGACGGTGTCATTGACGAGGTAAAGCCTGAGAAGGGCAAGCTACGGGTTATTGTGAGCATATTCGGCAGACAGACGCCGGTGGAATTGGATTTTATTCAAGTTACTCAGGGTGAGTAGCCGGCAGTATTATTTACTACGGATAGGTGATTATCATGGCGAAGAAGGTTGTAGCAAACATCAAACTTCAACTCAAGGCAGGCAAAGCGACGCCCTCGCCTCCGGTGGGACCCGCTTTGGGACAGCATGGGGTAAATATCATGGAATTCTGCAAAGCATACAACGCTGCCACGCAGAGTCAGGAGGGTACGGTAATTCCTGTCATCATTACTGTATATGCCGATCGGTCATTTACCTTTATAACCAAAACACCTCCTGCTTCCGTACTGCTAAAACAAGCGGCTCAGATAGCTAAGGGAGCGGGCAATCCCAGGAAGGAAAAAGTGGCTACTCTGACGAGCAAGCAGATCAGGGAGATTGCCGAGCTGAAGTATAATGATCTTAATGCGATTGATATAGGAGGCGCCATAAGGATTGTTGAGGGGACGGCGCGGTCGATGGGGATTGAAATCGCGGGATAAATTGATACGAGGTTTTGTCATGTCTAAAGGTTTCTTAGAGTCAAAAAACAAGGTGGAAGCTGGGAAAAAGTATAGTCTGCAAGACGGCGCGGCGCTTGTTGTCGATGCTGCCAGGGCTAAATTCGATGAAACTGTGGATGCGGCGCTTCGCCTGGGTGTCAACCCGGCCCATGCCGACCAAATGGTAAGAGGCAGCGTAGTTTTACCCCACGGGTTGGGTAAATCGGTCCGGGTCTTGGTGATTGCCAAGGGAGAGAAGGAAAGAGAGGCCGTGGAGGCCGGAGCAGATTTTGCCGGCGCCGACGATCTCATCGAAAAGATCAAGGCGGGCTGGTTGGACTTTGACCGGGTGGTTGCCACGCCGGATATGATGGGCAGTGTTGGCAAACTGGGTAAAATACTGGGTCCCCGCGGGCTGATGCCCAACCCGAAAGTGGGGACGGTTACCTTCGATGTCGCCACGGCAGTTCGTGAACTGAAGGCCGGTAAGGTGGAGTTTCGTGTGGAAAAGGCGGGGATCGTGCATAGCCCTGTGGGAAAGGTGTCCTTTGGACCAGAAAAACTGAAAGACAACGTCCTGGCCCTCCTTGATGCAATACTCAAGCTGAAGCCCGCCTCCAGTAAAGGCACCTACCTGAGGGGGATTTCGTTGTCAAGTACGATGGGGCCGGGGGTCAAGATCGATCCTTTAGATGTAAGAAATATCTGATTCAAAGTTGTTCTTGGTAATGGGCGTTCGGATGGCTGAAAGCCCATTGCCATTTTATACAAACGTCTGAGACAGCAGGTACGGGAGTTTAATCGGTTGAAAGGCCTGCCGAGACCGAAACGAGTGGTTGTGAAGGCAAGAAAAAAAGCACTCATTTCACAATCCTTTGCCCTTAAGAGTTCTTGAGGGATTCCTGTATGTTGCTCTGTTCTCTGATGATTGATTATTTGCAGGTCGTGGTTTTGGAAATCAAAACATCAAAAAGTAAGAAAGGAGGCCGAAATATTGGATCGGAGGACTAAGGAGCTGGTTGCTGCTGAGCTTCATGAAAAATTGAAGAAGTCGAAAATGGCGGTTGTTGCCAATTTCAGCGGCTTGAGCGTGGCAAAGATGATGGAGCTGAGAAATGCCCTGCGTAAATCCGATGCGGAATTGCGGGTTGTAAAAAACACCCTTTTGAGGATCGCATCGCAGGAAACGCCATATCTGGCGTTGGAGGAGCATTTCAAAGGTCCCCTGGCTTTAACCTTAAACCAGGGAGACGTAGTTCAGTCAACTAAGGTTTTAGTTGAATTTGCCAAGAAAAATGCTGAGATAGAGATCAAATGTGGCATGCTGGAAGGCAAATTTCTGACCCGGGAAGAGCTGGGAATGCTGTCGGCATTGCCAAGCCGTGAGATCCTTCTGGGTGAGTTGCTTTCGCTCTTTGTTGCCGTTCAGACCTCGCTCGTCAATGTGCTCAGTGCAGTGCCAAGAAGTTTTGTCCAGGTGCTCGATGCTTATCGGGTTAAGAAAGAAGCATAAAACTAAAAAACATAGAGGAAGGAATTAGGGTCATGAGTGAAATTACTAAAGATGATGTGGTGAAATTTATTGAGGGTATGACGGTACTCGAACTTTCTCAGCTTGTGAAAGAATTGGAAGCGCGCTTTGGCGTCAGCGCTGCGGCTCCCGTGGCGGTAGCGGCGGCGAGTGCGCCGGAGGGTGCCGGGGCCGCGGTTGAAGAGAAAACTGAATTTGATGCTGTCCTCACTGGGTTCGGCGATCAGAAGATACAAGTCATCAAGGTTGTGCGCGCTATCACGGGCTTGGGTCTTAAGGAAGCAAAAGACTTGGTGGAAGCGGTACCCAAGCCGATAAAAGAAGCGGTATCCAAGGACGAGGCTGCCGACATTAAGAAGAAAATAGAAGAGGTGGGTGGTACCGTCGAGATCAAATAGTCATTTAAACCAAGGATCATTGGCAAAAGGATACTATGGGCGAACTAAGAAAATATTTTGGCCGTATAAAAAAAGTTTGGGATATCCCTAACCTTATCGACATCCAGAGGAAGTCTTATGAAAAGTTCCTTCAGAAGGAGGTGGCGCCGGCGAAGAGGGCCAATTCTGGTCTGCAAGGGGCGTTCAAAAGCGTTTTCCCCATTGGGGATTTCAGCAGGAAATGCTCACTTGAATTCGTAAGCTACAAAATCGGCGAAGTCCGGTATGATGTGAAAGAGTGCCTCCAAAAAGGGATGACTTATGCGGCCCCTTTGAAGATCGTGGCTAGGCTGGTGGTCTTTGACACAGATCGCAGCACCGAACAGCGGCCGATCCGTGACATCAAGGAACAGGAGATCTACTTCGGCGAACTGCCGATGATGACCGAAAACGGCACTTTTATCATTAATGGTACGGAAAGGGTTATCGTCAGCCAGCTGCACCGTTCGCCGGGCATCTTTTTTGATCATGACAAAGGTAAAACGGTCGCCAGCGGAAAAGTTATTTATTCCGCTAGGATCATTCCGATTCGCGGCTCCTGGCTGGATTTGGAATTTGATTCCAAGGACATCCTTTATGTCAGAATAGACAGAAGAAGAAAGATGCCGGTGACGATCTTGCTTAAGGCCATAGGCAATTCGACGGCCGAGATCCTCGCTTATTTCTATAATATTGAACGCGTCTCCTTTGAGGCCGACCAATATTATCTGTCGATAGATGACAATCTGGCGGGTCGGAAGGTGCCGGAAGATATATCGGTATCTAAAAAGGGCGAGGTGCTTGCCAAAAAGGGCAGAAAATTAACCAAACCTCTGATCAAGAAGATCCTGGAAAGCGGCATAAAGCGTATCCAGGTAGGCGAGGAGGAAATAATCGGTAAAATTATTGCTGCCGATTTACAGGATCCCCAAACAGGGGAAGTATTGTTGCATTGTAATGAAGAGTTAACGGAGAGCCATTTGGCCCTGTTGCGCGAAAAAGGGATAGGGGAAATACCTCTTATCCAGATAGACGAGGAGGCGGAGAATGCCTCTATCCGGGAGACATTGCTTCTGGATCGCATCGCCTCGGCCGACGATGCTATTATCGAAATTTACCGGAGGCTGAGGCCCAGCAACCCTCCTACTTTGGAGACGGCGAAAAAATTTTTTAACAGCCTTTTCTTTGAACCCGAGAGCTACGATCTTTCCGATGTGGGAAGGGCCAAGATGAATTATAAGCTGCGCCTCAACGTCCCGACGGATGTTACGGTGCTGCTGAAGGAGGACATCCTGGCTGCGGTCAAGTACCTGCTCGACCTAAAAAGCGGTGAGGGAGATTGCAGCGTCGATGATATCGATCACCTGGGAAATAGACGTGTGCGTTCCGTGGGAGAACTTATCGAGAACCAGTATCGCATTGGTCTGGTGAGGATGGAGCGAGCTATAAAGGAAAAGATGAGCCTGCAGGATATTGAAACGTTGATGCCCCATGATCTGGTTAATGCCAAGCCAGTTTCTGCGGTCGTGAATGAGTTCTTCGGCAGCAGCCAGTTATCACAATTTATGGACCAGACCAATCCTCTCTCCGAGATTACCCACAAGCGGAGACTTTCCGCCTTGGGACCCGGTGGTCTCACCAGGGAAAGAGCAGGTTTTGAAGTACGCGATGTGCATCCCACCCATTATGGCCGCATCTGCCCGGTTGAGACGCCGGAAGGTCCCAATATCGGTCTTATCGTTTCCCTCAGCACCTATGCCCGGGTCAACGAATTTGGTTTTATAGAAACTCCCTACCGAGTCGTAGAAAACGGGAAGGTCCTCAATAAAGTCCGTTTTTTAACGGCTATCGAAGAGGAAAACCTGATCATTGCCCAGGCGGACAGGCCCCTCGATAAGGAGGGAAGGTTTGTAGGCGAACTTATTTCTGCCCGGAAAGGCGGCGATTTCCTCACCGTCGAGTCCCAAGATATAAACATGATGGATGTTTCGCCTAATCAGCTTGTCAGTGTCGCTGCCACCCTCATCCCTTTCCTGGAGCACGATGATGCCAACCGGGCGTTAATGGGTTCTAACATGCAACGGCAGGCCGTTCCGCTTATGAAGCCGGAATCTCCCCTGGTAGGCACCGGCATGGAAGCCGTGGTAGCGAGAGATTCCGGGGCAGTCGTCGTGGCCCAGCGTGATGGCATAGTGGAGAACGTTGATGCCGACCGCATTGTGATCAAATGTGACAAAAGTCCAGATGACGCACTGGATACGGGCGTGGACATCTACAACCTTGTCAAGTACCAGCGCTCCAATCAGGATACCTGTTTCAATCAAAAGCCCATTGCCAATGTCGGGGAAAGAGTCAAAAAGGGTGATATTATTGCCGATGGTCCGGCCACCGATAACGGCGAACTGGCCCTCGGACGAAACGTGATGGTCGCTTTTATGTCCTGGGGTGGCTACAATTATGAAGATTCAATCCTTATCAGTGAAAGAATTGTCAAGGAGGACATCTTTACCTCCATCCACATTGAGGAATTCGAGACCATGGCCCGGGACACGAAATTGGGCAAGGAGGAGATAACCAAGGACATACCGAATGTGGGGGAAGAGGCACTAAGACACCTCGATGAAAGCGGTATCATCAGAATCGGGATGTCGGTGAAGGCGGGCGATATCCTGGTGGGCAAGATAACTCCGAAAGGTGAGACCCAGTTGTCTCCCGAAGAGAAGTTGCTGCGCACCATCTTCGGCGAAAAGGCCAGTGATGTCCGGGATACCTCGCTGCGGGTGCCGCCGGGGGTGGAGGGTACAATAATCGATGCGAAGATCTTCTCCCGCAAGGGCGCGGAAAGGGATCAAAGATCCCGGGCCATTGAGGAAGAGGCGATCGCTTCCCTGGAAAAGGATAGAAACGACCAGATAAGGATACTCACGGAGACGGTCAATGCCAATGTGTCCAAGTTGCTGATCGGCAGGGTCTGCGCCACGAAAATAGCGGACCCGAAAAAAAAGAAGATTCTGTTGAAAAAAGGAGACTTGATTACCGCCGAGCTGCTTGCCGCTGTACCCTTTGAACTCTGGAACGGCATTGCCCTTGCCGAGGATGAAGCCGCCGAGGAAAAGGTCCGGGTTATGCTGGGCAACCTGGAACGGAAAGTTGAGGCCGTCAATGCCCTTTTTGAAACGAAGTTGGGCAAACTGACGGCTAGTGATGAGTTGCCGCCGGGGGTAATTAAGCTGGTGAAGGTTTATGTGGCCATTAAGAGAAAACTTTCCGTCGGGGATAAAATGGCCGGTCGGCATGGCAACAAAGGCGTCCTTTCCCGCATCCTTCCTGAGGAAGATATGCCTTATTTCAAGGATGGCAGACCTGTCGACATCGTTTTAAATCCCTTGGGCGTACCTTCCCGTATGAACGTGGGCCAAATATTGGAGACGCACCTTGGTTGGGCTGCCAAAGGGCTGGGAGAGCAAATCGGCGCCCTCCTGGAAAGACAGGCAAGCATTACGGAGTTAAAACAAAACCTGAAAGACGTTTATGACTCACCCGCACTCAACAAATTTGTCGATGGTGCAACTGAAGCAGAAATCAGTCAACTTGCCCGTCGTTTAAAAGGAGGGATAACAATGGCCTCTCCTGTTTTTGACGGTGCAAACGAAAGCGATATCAGGAAGATGCTCCTTAAAGCCGAACTGCCTGAAACGGGTCAGACCATCCTCTACGACGGGCGCACAGGTGAACCCTTCGATCAGGAAATAACTGTGGGTATGATCTACATGCTGAAATTGCACCACCTGGTGGACAACAAGATTCATGCCCGCTCCATCGGTCCTTATTCGCTGGTTACCCAGCAGCCGCTGGGAGGGAAGGCGCAATTCGGTGGTCAGCGGCTGGGTGAAATGGAGGTCTGGGCAATGCAGGCTTACGGCGCTGCTTATTCGCTCCAGGAATTCCTGACTGTAAAGTCCGATGACGTTGCCGGAAGAACAAGGATCTATGAAGCCATTGTCAAGGGGGAACATACCTTTGAACCGGGGCTGCCAGAGTCCTTTAACGTTTTGGTCAAGGAATTGCAGAGTCTTTGCCTGAACGTTGAGTTGATAGAAGAAGAGTGAACCAGACGGATAGATTCATTATTGACATGACACCACAATAGGAATCGCTGTTGGGGAGGGAATTACACGTGGATAACGTTTTTAGCTATTTTGAAAAACCGAAAGACCCGATCAGATTTGATGCCATAAACATATCTGTTGCTTCACCGGAGGCGATCCTGGCATGGTCGCATGGCGAGGTAAAAAAGCCGGAGACCATCAACTACCGCACCTTTAAACCGGAGCGGGACGGGCTTTTCTGCGCGAAAATCTTTGGACCGGTCAAGGATTATGAGTGCCTCTGCGGGCGGTACAAGCGGATTAAACACCGGGGTATCGTTTGTGAGAAGTGCGGCGTGGATGTTATACCTTCCAAGGTGCGGCGCGAACGAATGGGCCACATTACCCTGGCCACGCCAGTGGCCCATATTTGGTTTCTTAAGAGCTTGCCGAGTCGCATCGGTTCCATCCTCGACCTGACCTTGAAAGAGCTGGAAAAGATTCTTTACTTCGAGGCCTGGATCGTCATGGATCCTAAAAACACGAATCTAAAGGTGAAACAGCTCCTTTCCGAAGAAGAATATTATGATCTAAGGGAACAATTAGGCGCCGATGCCTTTGAAGTGGGCATTGGGGCCGAGGCGGTAAGAAAACTTCTTGAGGAAGTGAAGGTCGACGAAATGGTAGAGACCCTGCGCGTAGAAGTAAAAACTGCCACGTCCGATACCAAGAGGAAAAAGGCCATCAAGAGGCTCAAGGTTCTTGAAGCCTTGAAAAAATCCCAGAACAGGCCGGAATGGATGATCCTCACCATCCTGCCGGTTATCCCCCCCGATCTGCGTCCCTTGGTTCCGCTGGATGGCGGCAGGTTTGCCACCTCCGATCTTAATGATCTTTACCGACGGGTGATAAACAGGAACAACAGATTAAAACGACTGCAGGAATTGAATGCCCCGGAGATCATCATCAGAAACGAGAAGCGTATGCTCCAGGAAGCGGTGGATGTTCTCTTTGATAATGGGCGAAGGGGCAGGGCGATCACCGGTTCCAACAAGAGGCCGCTGCGTTCCCTTTCCGATATGCTTAAAGGGAAACAGGGGCGATTCAGGCAAAATCTTCTGGGCAAGCGTGTCGATTATTCCGGCCGCTCCGTTATTACGGTGGGACCGGATTTAAGATTGCATCAGTGCGGCTTGCCCAAGAAGATGGCGCTTGAGCTCTTCAAGCCTTTTATCTACAACCGGTTGCAGGACAAGGGTTATGTGACCACCGTAAAGAGCGCCAAGAAGATGGTGGAAAAGGAAACGGCGGAGGTCTGGGATGCCCTTGATGAGGTGGTGCGCGAATACCCGATTATGTTGAACAGGGCGCCTACTTTGCACAGGCTTGGGCTGCAGGCATTTGAACCGGTTCTGATTGAAGGCAAGGCTATCCAATTGCATCCTTTGGTTTGCACAGCCTTCAACGCCGATTTTGACGGCGACCAAATGGCGGTGCATGTACCTTTGTCCATCGAGGCACAGGCGGAGGCCCGTATTCTGATGATGTCGACAAATAATATCCTCTCCCCGGCCAACGGGAAGCCGATTATCATCCCGAGCCAGGACATCGTTCTGGGGATATATTATCTGACCAGGGACAGAGACGGCGCTTTGGGTGAGGGGATGGTCTTTTCGGGCCCGGAAGAGGTGCGTGGCGCCTTGGATAACCGGGTGGTTGATCTCGGTGCCCGGATCAAGGTGCGTATTGGTGGCGAGATAAAGGAAACCACTGTCGGCCGCATCATCCTCTATGAAATTCTCCCCGCTGAACTTTCTTTCGACCTGATTAATAAGGTCATGAATAAAAAGGAACTGGCCAATCTCATCGACTATTGCTACCGGTCCTGCGGTGATAAAACAACGGTGCTCCTTGCCGACCGCCTGAAGGATTTGGGCTTCAAGTATGCCACGAAAGCCGGGATATCCTTTGCCGTGCACAACATGATCATCCCGGACAATAAAAAGGAGATCGTTGGCCGGGCCGACCAGGATGTGCTGAAGATTCAGAAGCAGTACATGGACGGCCTGATTACCGATGGGGAGCGTTACAACAAGGTCATCGACATCTGGGCCCAGGCCACGGAGAATATCGCCGTGGAGATGTTAAGCGGCATCAGTACGGAAGAGATTAAAGGTGCTGACGGCGTCAAGAAAAGGGTGGGTAGTTTCAACCCCATTTTCATGATGGCCGACTCCGGCGCCCGGGGAAGCGCCGTGCAACTCAGACAATTGGCGGGGATGCGCGGTTTGATGGCGAAACCTTCGGGAGAAATCATTGAAACGCCGATTACGGCAAACTTCCGGGAAGGCTTGACGGTCCTTCAGTATTTCATTTCTACGCACGGTGCGAGGAAGGGGCTTGCCGATACGGCCCTGAAAACGGCCAATTCCGGATACCTGACCCGCCGCCTTGTTGATGTGGCTCAGGATTGTATCATAACTGAAGAAGATTGCGGCACCATCGACGGCATTTATGTAATGGCGCTCATGGAAGGCGGTGAAATCTTCGAGACGGCAGGGGAAAGGGTTCTTGGTCGGGTGGCATTGACGGAAATACGGGATCCCTTTACGAGTGAGATTTTAGTCAATAAAAATCAGGAAATTGATGAAGCGGTGGCGGAGAAGATCGACCGGGCCGGTATTGAACGTGTCAATATCAGATCTGTCCTCAGCTGTCGCTCGAAACACGGCGTCTGTGCCATGTGCTACGGCCGGGATCTTGCCCATGGCCATCTCGTCAATATCGGCGAAGCCGTCGGGGTAGTTGCGGCGCAGTCGATCGGCGAGCCCGGTACGCAACTTACCATGCGGACTTTCCACATCGGCGGCACGGCAAAGTTTGAGGAGCATTCTACCCTGGAGGCGAGGCATGATGGTACGGTTGCCTTTGTTAATTTGCAAACGGTAAGGAGTAAAACCGGCGATTTAGTAGTCATGAACCGCCACGGGGAGATCCATGTCCTTGATGAACAGGGGAGAAGCCGCGGTAAGTATACGGTACCCTACGGCGCTCATGTTAAGTCGCAGGACGGCATCCGGGTAAAGCGGGGCGATTTAATGGCGGAATGGGACCCCTTTTCGATTCCCATCTTGGCCGAGGTCGATGGTACAGTGAAGTTCGGGGATATTGTTGAGGGTAAGACCATGCAGGAGCAGGTCGATGAGACGACCGGTTTGTCCCGAAAGGTGATCGTCGAATTCAAGGCCGCCGATTTACGCCCCCGTGTTTCCATCAAGGACAGCAAGGGGAGAACGCTCAAGGTTCCCGGTACAAAAAATGCCGTAGCGCGGCATTTACTTTCCGTAGGCGCCAACATCGTTGTTTCTGAGGGGGAAATGGTGCGAGCCGGAGATATCCTTGCGAAGATTCCCCGCGAAACAACCAAGACAAAAGATATTACGGGTGGTTTACCGCGGGTGGCGGAATTGTTCGAGGCACGTAAGCCGAAGGAATATGCCGTTATCAGCGAAATTGACGGCGTGGTGTCCTATGGAAAGGATGCCAAGGGCAAGCGAAAGGTGATCGTTGCACCCGATGTGGGAGAAGAAAAGGAATATCTGATTCCCAAAGGTAAACACGTCAGTGTTCAGGAAGGCGACCGGGTGACGGCCGGAGAGCCGCTCATGGACGGGGTGCATAATCCCCATGATCTTCTGGCCATCAAAGGTGAAAAAGAGTTGGCCAAGTACCTGGTGGACGAGGTGCAGGAAGTATATCGTTTGCAGGGTGTGAAAATCAACGATAAGCACATGGAAGTGATTGTGCGTCAGATGCTGCGCCGGGTGAAGGTCTTGGATCCCGGTGATACGTCTTTCATCGGCGACGAACAGGTGGAAAAATACCGCCTGCTGGATGAAAACGAGCGGGTCATTGAAAAAGGCGGGAAACCGGCGGTAGGAAAGCCTATTTTGCTCGGTATCACCAAGGCTTCTCTCAGTACGCAGAGTTTTATCTCCGCTGCTTCGTTTCAGGAGACCACACGCGTGCTTACGGAGGCGAGTTTGGCCGGAAAGACAGACTATCTGCGGGGCTTAAAGGAAAATGTCATCATGGGAAGGCTTATACCTGCGGGTACGGGCCTTTCTCTTTATCGCAAGCTCGGTATCAAAGTGGAAGCGGATGACACAACACCCTCTGATACGGAAACAGAGGGCAGCAGCGAAAATAGTGATGAGAAAAAGCTTGACATAGTAGCATCGAATTGATAGTCATATCTTCTTTTTTGCAGCACCAAAATGCCTTTTGGGAAGATAATAAGATTTAGGGGAAATAGTAATGCCGACAGTCAATCAATTAGTCCGTAAAGGAAGGACGAAAATAGGGCAGAAAGTGACAACCCCGGCGCTCTCCGGTTCTCCGCAGCGAAGAGGCGTTTGCGTGCGGGTTTACACAACTACCCCCAAGAAACCCAATTCTGCCTTAAGGAAAGTTGCGAGAGTCCGTCTGACCAGCGGTTATGAAGTGACTTCCTATATCCCCGGTATAGGTCATAACCTTCAGGAACATTCCGTCGTGCTGGTGCGCGGGGGAAGGGTAAAAGATCTTCCCGGTGTGCGGTATCATATCATCAGGGGCACGCTTGATACAGTAGGCGTGCAAGACAGAAAACAGAGCAGGTCAAAGTACGGCGCAAAGAGACCGAGTTAATTAGTAAGTGAAATTATTTCTGCGTTTTTGGGCAGAAAATAGTTTCGTTAAATGCACTTATACCCCTCAAGGGGGCACTGAAGAAAGTCCCGTTTATCGGGACTAGGAATCATCACTATGCCGAGAAGAAGAGAAATAGCGAAAAGGGAAATATTAGCGGACCCGAAGTACAATAATCAGCTTGTGGCCAAGTTTATCAACAGCCTCTTGAAAAGAGGCAAGAAGAGCGTGGCGGAGTCCATCCTCTACGGCGCCTTTGATATCATTGAAAAAAAGATCAAAGAGCCACCTGTTGATGTGTTTGAAAAGGCGGTCGGTAATGTAAAGCCGGTCATCGAGGTTAAAGCCAGACGCGTCGGCGGTTCCACCTACCAGGTACCTACTGAGGTGGCCTCCTCCCGCCGGGTGGCCCTGGGCATGCGGTGGTTGATTTTGCATGCGCGTGAGCGCGGTGAAAAAACCATGAAAGAGAAGCTGGCGGCGGAGTTGATCGATGCGGCCAATAACAGAGGCGCCGCGATCAAGAAGAAGGAAAGCGTTCACAAAATGGCGGAAGCGAATAAAGCCTTCGCACATTATAGATTTTAACAGTAATCCCGACCATAAACGGCAAGCCTTTCTGCTCCCAGGGGAGCTTTCGTATGCGAGCCGAAGCAATGCTGCTCGGGAGTGATTTTGTCCCTGTAGTTATAAAAGTGAAGAGGAACCATTTAAAGCTTAAGGAGGTAAATGGAGATGGCTAAGAAAAAATTTGAAAGGACCAAGCCGCATCTCAATATCGGAACGATAGGGCACGTGGATCACGGAAAGACGACCTTAACGGCAGCGATTACGAAGCATTTGGCCAAGAAAGGCTTTGCTGAGTTCAGACCTTTTGATTCTATCGACAATGCCCCAGAAGAGAAAGAGAGGGGTGTTACCATCAACATTTCGCACGTGGAGTATGAGACCGCCAAGCGACATTATGCGCATGTCGATTGCCCGGGCCACGCTGACTATATTAAAAATATGATTTCCGGAGCTGCGCACATGGATGGTGCGATTCTCGTGGTGGCCGCATCCGATGGTCCCATGCCGCAAACAAGAGAGCATATCCTCCTGGCGCGGCAGGTGCAGGTTCCCTATATTGTCGTTTATTTAAATAAGGTCGATCTGGTCGATGATCCGGAACTCCTGGATCTGGTGGAACTGGAGCTAAGAGAGCTGCTTACCGCTTATGAATTTCCGGGTGATGATATACCTATTATCAGGGGGTCGGCGCTGAAGGCCCTGGAGGCGGAGGATGTCAATTCGCCGGATGTAAAGTCCATCGAAGAGTTGATGGATGCTGTTGATAACTACGTTCCGGAGCCGGTTCGGGACCTTGACAAGCCTTTCCTTATGCCGGTAGGTGATGTGTTTACCATTTCCGGTCGTGGTACCGTAGTAACGGGAAGGGTTGACCGCGGCGTTGTTAAGGTTGGTGAAGACGTGGAAATCATCGGGATCAGGCCCACGCTCAAAACCGTCTGTACTGGTGTTGAGATGTTCCGCAAGACGCTCGACGAGGGGCGGGCAGGCGATGACGTTGGACTGCTGCTCCGTGGCCTTAAGCGCGAAGAGGTGGAGCGGGGGCAGGTGGTTGCTAAGCCCGGATCAATCACGCCCCATACCAAATTTCAAGCTTCCGTCTATGTGTTGACCAAGGAGGAGGGCGGCCGGCATACGCCTTTCTTTAATGGTTATCGTCCCCAATTCTATTTTCGGACCACCGATGTGACTGGTGTTGCCACGCTGCCGACAGATGTGGAAATGGTGATGCCTGGGGATAATGTCACCATGAGTATCGAGTTGATTACCCCCATCGCGATGGAAGAGCAGCTCAGATTTGCCATCCGGGAGGGTGGCAGGACCGTCGGGGCGGGTGTGGTCAGTAAGGTTGTTGAATAGCGGGCGAAAAATCAAGGGAACTGCGGAAATGATGCTGAGTCATGCCGGTCCCTTTGTTTGGCCTCTTTTGGGTTGAGTGGAAATGAAAGAACAGAAGATAAGAATTCGCCTCAAAGCCTATGATTCCAAATTGTTGGACAAATCAGTAGGTGAGATTATTGAAACGGCCAAAAGGACGGGGGCGAGGATTGCCGGTCCGGTCCCTCTGCCAACGGAGATAAATAAGTACTGTGTTAACCGTTCGCCGCACGTGGATAAAAAATCGCGGGAGCAGTTCGAGATCAGGACGCATAAGAGATTGATTGACATCATCGAACCGACTCAATCTACGGTCGATGCACTTATGAAGCTGGATCTGTCAGCGGGCGTGGATGTGGAAATCAAGGCCTGACTCGGCAAACCCGTGAAGTCGGATTTGTCTTTGCACAATATTATAAAGAGCTGAAGATATGAAGATGGGGATTATCGGTAGAAAATTGGGTATGAGCCAGGTGTTTTCCGAGGACGGGTCAACTGTGCCAGTGACGGTTATCGAGGCGGAGCCGTCGGTTGTCTTACAGAAAAAAACCAAAGAGACGGACGGCTATGAAGCCTTACAGCTCGGCTATGGACGTGTTGCTCAAAATCGCGTGACCAAAGCCCTGCAGGGACATTTCAACAAGGCCGAGAAGGGAAGTTTTCGGAAGCTTGCCGAGTTCAAGGTAGAAACAACCGGGAACCATGATGTAGGCCAGGAGCTGGGCGTAGGAATTTTTAATGTAGGTGACCATGTGGACATCGTCGGTACTTCCAAAGGGAAAGGTTTTGCCGGTGTTGTCAAGCGTCATGGGTTCAGGGGCGGGCGTAAATCACATGGCTCCATGTTTCATCGTGCCCCTGGTTCAATTGGGGCCAGCGCCGAACCATCGCGGGTTTTCAAAGGTCAAAGGCTGCCAGGGCACATGGGAAGCGTGAGGATTACAGTACAAAATCTCTTGGTTTGGGCAATTGATGAAGACAGGAATATCTTGCTGGTTAAAGGTGCCGTTCCGGGAAGCAAAAAGGGGTACCTGTTGGTTAAAAAGGCGATAAAAAAAGCCGGCTAAGCTATGCCGGGGCAAGAGTCCCCGGTCAACTGGGCCATTATCATAAAAGTAGGTGGTAGCCATGCCGATTGCTGGTGTTTACGATATAGAGAATAATAAGGTGTCGGAAGTAGCATTGAATGATGCTGTGTTCGATGCGGAAGTGAATGAGTCCGTCCTTTATGAGGTCGTCAAGATGCAGTTGGCTGCAAGGCGGCGCGGGACAGCGGAAACCAAAGAACGAGGAGAGATTTCCGGCGGCGGGAAGAAACCGTGGCGGCAAAAGGGCACAGGCCGCGCGAGGTCCGGGACGAGCAGGTCGCCGCTTTGGCGTGGTGGTGGTACGGTGTTCGGACCGCATCCGCGGGACTACTCTTTCAAAGTGTCGAAGAAAGTAAGAAAGAAGGCCCTGGTGTCCGCGTTAACCTTGAAGTACCGGGGAAATCAGATGGTAATCCTGAAAGATTTTCCCTTGGAGGAGATAAAGACCAAAAAATTCGTTGAGGTTGTGCAGCGATTCGGATGGGAGAAGGTGCTGTTTGTTTTGGACAAATCCTATCCTGTACTGGAGAAGTCATCAAGGAATATAAAGAATGTAAAAATGATGAGGTCAGAGGGTCTCAACGTATATGATTTGCTGAAATATGAGCATGTTGTTTTGCTGGAACCCTCGGTTAAGCTGATTGAAGGGACATTGACATCCTAATGGAAATGCATCGTATAATAAAAAAGTATCTGGTCACCGAGAAAAGCACTGCTGCTAAGGAAGAGGGGAATAAATACACCTTCGAGGTAGACAAGGGTGCCAATAAGATTGAGGTTGAGCAGGCGGTGGCGAGCCTTTTTAAGGTTAAGGTGCTGGATGTTAAAGTAATGAATGTTCCGGGAAAGAAGAAACGAGTCGGCAAGGTAGTGGGAGAAAAGAGCTCCTGGAAGAAGGCCATTGTGACGTTGGCCAAGGATAACCGCATCGACATAATTGAAGGGGTATAAGCAGCCTCTCTGTACGCCGGGCAACTCTAGCTGAAGAATTAAGGACTAAAGCTGATGGCAATAAGAAAATATAAACCTACCTCGCCAGGGAGAAGGTTCCAAACTTGTTCCGACTTTGTCGAAATCACATCCGACGCACCCGTGAAGGGGCTTGTAAAAGCGCTGCATAAAACGGGCGGACGAAACAGCTATGGCCGGATTACCACCAGACACATCGGCGGTGGGCACAAGAGGAATTACAGGCTAATTGATTTTCGGCGCGATAAGCCGGATATCCCGGCGAAAGTGGCGGCGATTGAGTACGATCCGAACCGGTCAGCGCGCATCGCGCTGCTTAATTATGCCGATGGGGAAAAGCGCTATATCTTGGCACCTGCAAAGTTGGACGTGGGTGATCGGATTATAAGCGGTGAAAATGCCGACATTAAGGTTGGAAACGCGGTGCCGCTCAAGAACATGCCCTTGGGCTCTTTGATTCATAACTTGGAAATAAAAGTGGGGCGTGGTGGACAGATGATCCGCAGCGCCGGTACCTTAGGCCAGCTTATGGCCAAAGAAGGCCGTTACGCCCAGGTTAGGCTTCCTTCCGGTGAGGTAAGGAGGGTTTTCATGGAATGTAAGGCAACCATCGGCCAGGTGGGCAATATCGATCACGAAAATGTCAGTTTGGGTAAAGCGGGACGTTCCCGTTGGCTGGGTAGACGCCCAAAGGTAAGGGGGGTGGCGATGAATCCTGTTGATCATCCCATGGGTGGAGGAGAGGGAAAATCCTCGGGCGGCAGACATCCCTGCACTCCCTGGGGGGTGCCTACCAAAGGCCATAAGACGAGGACCAATAAAAGCACGAGTAAATATATTGTTAAGAGAAGAGGTTAGAAGGTGGCGCGTTCGATTAAAAAAGGTGCGTACGTTGAAGGCAGGCTCCTGGGAAGGGTAAGGACGGCGGAAACAACGGGAAGCAAAGGTGTGCTGAAGACATGGTCGCGCCGATCCACGATTACGCCGGAATTAATAGGACATACGTTTGCCGTGCATAACGGCAAGAAGTTCGTTCCCGTTTTTGTTACCGAAAACATGGTGGGACACAAGTTGGGTGAGTTTTCACCCACCCGGACGTTTTATAGCCACGCCGGGGACCGAAAAACTAAGGTCCGTAAATAAGCTGGTGGAGAACCTCTGTTGTTGCAATAGGGGATGAGCGGCGGCTGTCTGTTGCTGCTGACGGCGGGTGTCCACTCGTAAGAGTTGTTTGGAGAAGATATGGAAGCGAAGGCCATTGCGAAATATATTCGGATTTCTCCCCAGAAGGTGAGGCTGGTGGTGGATTTGATTCGAGGGAAGAGGATCGACGAGGCGCAGAGAACTCTTATGTTTACGAGGAAGAACGCCGCCTTGGCAGTGGGAAAGGTTTTAAAATCGGCGGTAGCTAATGCGCGGCAGAATCCGCATATGGATGAGAATGTTCTTTATGTTAAAGAGGTGTTTGTTGATCAGGGACCCTCTCTAAAGAGATGGCGGGCGCGTGCACAAGGCAGGGCGGCTTCTATTAAAAAACGCATGAGCCACATCACGGTGGTTCTGCGGGAAGCATGAAAGCGGCTTTTTTCTGGAGTATTACGATTTAACCTTAGTGTTAAGGAGGTAGAGGGTTGGGGCAGAAGGTAAACCCGATCGGGTTCCGGTTAGGCGGTGTAAAGACGTGGCGGTCGCTTTGGTTTGCAGAGAAGGGCTACAGCGGCTTGCTGCATGAGGATATCCGCATCAGACAATATTTAAAAAAGAAACTTTATCATGCCGGTGTTTCCCGGATCGAAATAGAGCGGGCGGCGAATAAGTCCAAAATTAATATTTATGCGGCCCGGCCGGGGATTATTATTGGCAAGAAGGGTGCCGAGATTGAGAAGCTGAAGAAGGATATTGAGAAGATAAGTTCCGGAGAGGCAATTATCAATATTTTGGAAGTGCGCAAACCGGAAGTAGACGCCCAGTTAGTAGCAGAGAATATCGCGCAGCAATTGGAAAGGCGCGTGGCTTTTCGTAGAGCGATGAAAAAATGCGTAACTTCGGCGCTTAAATTCGGTGCCAAAGGTATCCGGGTAAGCTGTTCGGGAAGGCTGGGCGGTGCGGAGATGTCACGATCTGAATGGTACAGAGAGGGAAGAGTGCCGCTTCATACGCTCAGAGCCGATATTGATTACGGATTTACGGAAGCCCATACCGCTTATGGCCTGATTGGTGTAAAGGTATTGCTGTTTCACGGCGAGGTGCTGCCGGAGAGAGGCGGAGCCGTTTAAGGCCGGTGCTGCCGCTTTTTTCATAGGGGAGAAATTTCATCATGTTGATGCCGAAGAGAGTTAAGTTTAGAAAGCTGCAAAAAGGCCGCATGGGAGGCAAGGCCGGCCGGGGTGCCACCGTGGCTTTTGGCGAATTCGGTCTCCAGGCCGCAGAGTGCGGCTGGATTACGGCAAGACAAATTGAAGCCGCACGTATTGCGATGACACGTCATGTCAAACGCGGCGGGAAAATATGGATAAGGATATTCCCTCACAAGTCAATTACCAAGAAACCGGCGGAGACAAGAATGGGAAAAGGTAAAGGGGCGCCCGAGGAATGGGTGGCGGTTGTGAAGCCAGGGGTGGTCCTATACGAAATGGATGGAGTTTCTTCGGAGGTCGCTCACGAGGCATTCCGCTTGGCAGCTCACAAGCTTCCCATCGCGACTAAGTTTCTGGCGAGGGAGATACTCTAATGAAGATGAAAGAAATAAATGATCTCGGAACGGAGGAATTGCGGCGTAAGGGTCAGGACTTAGTAGAGTCCTTGTTCAGGCTCCGCATCCGTCATGCCTCAGGACAACTGGAAAATCCTTCCGCGTTGGGCAGTACGAAAAAGGACATAGCCAGGATCAAGATGGTGCTGAAGGAGAGGGAGGCTCGTTAGGATGGTGGAACGGGGCAATAAAAGATTGATTACGGGCGTTGTTGTTAGTGATAAGATGGATAAGACGATTGTCGTGCGGACGGAAAGGTTGGTTAAACACCAGATATTCCATAAGTTTATGCGAAGACATGTCAAATATAAGGCACATGATGAGAAAAATGAGTGCCAAGTAGGCGATAAAGTAATCATTATGGAATCGAAGCCGCTTAGTAAAGATAAACGTTGGCGGGTGCGTGAGATATTGGAAAAAGCAAAGTAACAGTCCCTCCGGGGCTGTTTACATAGCGTGCCGATTTTAGGGCCATGGCTCGTGGTGGGATGGGCAGGCAGGTTTGAGGTAGCGGGGTGCTGTTATGATTCAAATGCAGACTATATTAAATGTGGCGGATAATTCCGGGGCGAAGAAGGTTGCCTGCATTAAGGTACTTGGAGGCTCGAAGCGACGATACGCCAGCGTGGGCGATGTTATCGTTGTTGCTGTGAAGGAATCTATTCCCAATTCCAAGGTTAAAAAGGGCGATGTTATGAAGGCGGTCATCGTCCGTACCGTTAAAGAGGTTAAAAGACAGGATGGTTCCTATCTGAAATTTGATGATAACTCAGCCGTGCTGATTACGAATCAGATGGAGCCCGTGGGAACACGGATATTCGGCCCGGTGGCTCGCGAACTACGGGCGATGCAGTTTATGAAGATCATCTCCCTGGCACCGGAAGTATTGTAGCAGATGCGGTCCTAGCGGCGCGCTGAGTTAAGCCCTTTCAATAAATTTTAAAGGGTTTTTTAAAAGCTGAGGATAGAAGATGCTGGAAAAGCGGTTTAAAAAAGGCGATATGGTAAAGGTGGTAGCCGGTCGGGAAAAGGGAAAAACCGGCAAGATTCTCAAGGTAGTCGCCGATAAGAATAAAATAGTTGTCGAGAAATTGAACTTTGTTAAAAAGCATCAAAAACCCGATGCGCAAGGTAAGGGTGGTATCGTGGAAAAAGAGGCGCCCATCCATGCATCGAACGTGATGCCGCTTTGCGGCAAATGCGGAGCGGCCGTGCGGGTGGGGCATAAGCTGTTTGACGAGGGGAAGAAGGTCCGTATCTGCGGTAAATGTCGTGAAATACTGAGTGCGTAAGGTCATAAACAAATGGCAAGATTAAAAGACTATTATATACAGGAAGTAGTCCCCGCGTTAATCAAAGAGTGGGGCTATAAAAATCGGATGCAGGTCCCCAAATTGGAGAAGATCGTCGTTAATATGGGGGTCGGCGAGGCGATTCAGAATGCTAAGGTTTTGGACAAGGCGACTGAGGAAATGGCGCTTATTACGGGACAGAAACCGGTGATTACTAAGGCAAAGCGCTCCATTGCCACCTTTAAGCTGCGCCAGGGTATGCCGATAGGCTGTTGCGTGACCTTGCGTAAAGATATGATGTACGAATTTTTTGATCGTCTGGTAAATGCGGCGATTCCCAGGATCAGGGATTTTCGCGGAATTCCTTCTCAGTCCTTTGACGGACGCGGTAATTTTGCCTTGGGGTTGCAGGAACAGTTGATCTTTCCTGAGATAGATTACGATAAGGTCGAGAAGGTGCGCGGGATGAATATCGTTATTGTGACCTCAGCTAAAACCGATGATGAGGGCAGAGCGCTACTTAAATATATGGGTGTTCCTTTCAAGAGTTAGGGCTGGGAGCGGCCTGGGCGGTTCGTGACCGTGGAGGAATTAGTGTGGCAAAGAAATCATTGATTGCAAAAGCAAAAACAAAATTAAAATTCGCCGTGCGGCAATATAATCGTTGTCCGCTTTGCGGACGGCCACGGGCATATTACAGAAAGTTCGACATGTGCAGGATTTGCTTTAGAAACCTTTCATTAAAAGGAGAAATCCCCGGCGTTATCAAGTCTAGTTGGTAGTAACTGTAAAAAGGAGCGAGGTATGGGAGTAAGCGATCCGATCGCTGATATGTTGACCAGGATCAGAAATGCCAGCAGGGTGCATTTTAAATCTGTGGATGTGATCTCGTCCCGGACGAATCAAAATATCTGTAAGGTGCTGAAAAAATCCGGTTTCATCGGTGGGTACGATATCAAAAAGGACGGCGCGGGGCACGAGACGCTACGGGTGTATTTGCGATATCCGGATCCAAAAAAGGCCAGTATCAGGGACCTGCAAAGAATCAGCAAGCCCGGCCGCAGAGTTTATGTTCCTTGCGAAAAGATTCCCAAGATTTTGGATGGTTATGGGATCGCCGTGATTTCCACCTCAAAAGGGGTAATGACGGACAAAGAGGCGAAAGCGCTTAATTTGGGCGGCGAACTGCTGTGCAGCGTTTGGTGATAATCTCCGAGGGTAATTTCCCCTGGATGGTGTTTCGGGAGATTGATAAATGTCAAGAATTGGAAAAAAACCAATAGAACTGCCGGCCGGCGTTAAGGTGCAACAGGAAGAATCGGTTGTTAAGATTGCCGGTTCAAAAGGTATTTTATCCCTGACGCTGCCGCCGGGCGTGGAAATCAGCGTGGATGGCGGCGTGCTGCTTGTCAATAGCAGGACCGAGGTGCGGAAAGAAAAGGCCTATCATGGCTTAGCCCGCACCCTGCTGGGGAATATGGTGACAGGAGTAAGTAAGGGATTTGAAAAGGCTTTGGAAATATCCGGAGTTGGCTATCGAGCCGAAGTTAAAGATGGTATAGTAAAGTTTCTGCTCGGTTATTCCACGCCGATCGAGTATATAATTCCACAGGGTATCGACATCAGGGTGGATAAGCAAGTAAGTGTTGTTGTTGCCGGGATCGATAAAGAACTTGTCGGCAGAGTGGCGGCAGAGATTCGCTCCTTGAAGAAGCCCGAACCTTATAAGGGGAAGGGAATCAGATATGCAGACGAAAAGCTGAGAAGAAAGGTCGGCAAATCGGTAGGAGCGTAGGGAGCGTTTAGCCCTGGGAGAATTGAATATTGTCGGATGAGGTAGGACAGTGGCAACAAAAAAGGTAGAAAAAATCAGGGCCAAGCGCCGGGCCAGGGTAAGGGCGAAGATAAGCGGCACGGAAGTTAGGCCGAGAATCTCTATTTTCCGAAGCGCGAGACATATCTACGCCCAAGCGATTGCCGATGATACCGCGCGCACCTTGGGAGAGGTATCGACCTTAAGCAAGGAGCTTAAAGGTATTGTATCGGGAATGAAGAAGATCGAGGCGGCCAGGGAAGTAGGAAAATTATTGTCACAGCTTTTGCGGAACCGCGGTATAGAACAGGTTACTTTTGACAGGGGGCGCTTCCTTTATCATGGTAGGGTGAAAGCGCTGGCGGACGCCGCACGTGAGGCGGGTTTAAAGTTTTAAATACTAACTAACTTTTAGAAGGATCTTCCATTGAATACCAGAGAAGTAAAGGAACAGGAACAGGAACTTCAAGACAGGGTAATCGCGATCAACAGAACCGCAAAGGTTGTCAAGGGCGGTAGAAGGTTCAGGTTCAGTGCCGTAGTTGTAGTGGGCGATGGTCGGGGTTCTATTGGTGCCGGTCTGGGCAAGGCGCATGAAGTGCCGGAGGCCATCAGAAAGGGCATGGAACAGGCAAAAAAGGGTATGCAGAAATGCGCCATTGCCGGCGGAACAATTCCCTATGGTGTTGTCGGACACTTCGGTGCTGGCAGGGTGCTTCTGAAACCGGCCTCGGAGGGAACGGGGCTCATCGCCGGGGGCGCGGTGCGGGCCGTGCTTGAGGTGGCAGGTGTACATAACATTTTGACAAAATGTCTGGGTTCCCATAATCCCCATAATTTGGTTAAGGCGACGATAGATGGACTCTGCCAGTTAAGGTTGCCGGCCGATATCGCTATGCTCAGGGGCAAGGATCTCACGGAAATATAAGGGCCCCTGGCGATGCCAACAAGCTAGGCGATAGGGACAGGAAGCAGCCGGACCGAAACAGCGTTGCCGCCGGTACCCGGGAAAGAAGGCTACAGTGAAAAAGTTAAAGATTAAACAGGTCAAAAGCTATATAGGCAGACCGGAAAAACAGCGGCGTGTCTTGCGTGGTCTGGGATTGGGGAAATTAAACCGGGAGGTGCTTTTAAATGATACGCCCGAGATCCGTGGCATGGCGCAGAAGGTCATTCATTTGATAGCAATGGAAGAAGTCGACGGGAGTGATATATGAATTTAAGCGCCTTAAAACCGCCCGCGGGTTCCAGGAAGAAAAGAAAAAGAGTAGGGCGGGGTAATGGTTCAGGCCATGGCGGTACGGCATGCAAAGGGGCCAAAGGACAGAATGCGCGTTCCGGCGGTGGTGTGAGGCCGTCCTTCGAAGGCGGGCAGATGCCGCTTACAAGAAGGCTTCCGAAACGCGGTTTTCGCAATCCCTTTCGGCAGGATGTGGGCGTGGTTAACGTGGGCCAGTTGAAGCAGTTTGCGCAAGGGACCCTCATAGATGAGGGGATGCTGCTTAATAGCGGCTTGATAAAAGGACGGGTTGCGGCGGTGAAGATCCTCGGCGCGGGGACGGTGGAACATGCCTTGTCTGTCAAAGTAGGATTGATCAGCAAAGGGGCAAGAGAAAAGATCGTTAATGCCGGCGGCACGATCGTAGAGGTTGGTTGATTTGTTAGACGGAATCAATAATATTTCCAAGGTACCAGAACTGCAGAAAAGGATTCTGTTGACCTTTCTCCTTCTCGCCGTTTACCGGATCGGTGCGCATGTCCCGATTCCCGGTATCGACACGGCAGCCCTGGCGGCTTTTTTTGACCAGAACAAAGGATCGCTTTTAGGGCTCTTTGACATGTTTGCCGGTGGCGCGCTGAGTAGGCTCTCGGTTTTTGCCTTGGGCATTATGCCTTACATCAGCGCTTCCATTATTTTGCAGCTTCTAACCGTAGCTATTCCCTATTTGGAAAGATTGTCAAAGGAAGGTGATGCGGGGCGCAGAAAAATTACCCAGTATACCCGCTACGGTACGGTGCTTTTAAGCATGATCCAAGGGTTCGGTATTGCTATCGGGCTGGAGAGTATGGCCGGTCCAACGGGCGTGTCTATCGTCATTCAGGGAGGCTGGTGGTTCCGGCTGCTCACGGTGATAACCCTGACCGCGGGAACGGCATTTATCATGTGGCTGGGTGAGCAGATTACGGAGCGGGGCATCGGCAATGGTATATCCCTTATCATTTTTGCCGGCATTGTGGTGCGGGGGCCGGAGGCCATTGTCAATACTTTCCGTCTCCTTGCCAGCGGAGAAATGGGAATTCTTTTTATACTGATGCTGGCGCTTTTAATGGTTGCCGTGGTGGGCGTCATCGTCTTCGTTGAGAGCGGTCAGCGGCGCATACCGATTCAATACGCCAAGCGAGTGGTCGGTAATAAGATGTACGGAGGACAAACAACCCATCTCCCGCTGAAGGTCAATACTGCCGGTGTTATACCACCCATATTCGCCTCTTCGATTATCATGTTTCCGGCGACAATTGCCAATTTTATCCCCCACCCCTGGATGAAGACGGTGGCGGCGATGTTGATGCCGGGCCGGGTTGGTTATGAAGTACTGTTCGTGGCCTTTGTGGTCTTTTTCTGCTACTTTTATACCGCTGTCACCTTTAATCCTGTGGAGGTGGCAGACAATATCAAAAAATATGGGGGATATGTCCCAGGCATCAGGCCGGGCAAGAAAACGGCGGAATATATGGACGCTGTTTTGACACGCTTGACCTTCAGCGGGGCCATATACGTTTCCGCGGTGTGCGTGTTGCCCAGCGTTCTCATCAGTAATTTCAATGTGCCTTTTTACTTTGGCGGAACGGCGCTCCTGATCGTGGTAGGCGTCGCTCTGGATACGGCTTCGCAGATTGAAACCCATCTCCTGACAAGGCAATATGAAGGTTTCATGAAAAAGGGCAGGATTGCGCGTCGCCGCTGAAGGGAATAATGGTTATACTGAAGCAGCCTGAGGAGATTGAAAGAATCAGGGCGAGCAACGTAATAGTCGCGGAGATCCTGAAGGAATTGAAAAAGGCCGTAAAGCCGGGCATTACCACCAGAGAATTGGACAAACTGGCGGAGGACCTTTCACGGAAAAAGAAAGTTAAACCCGCTTTTAAAGGCTACATGGGCTATCCTTTCTCTCTGTGTACTTCTGTTAATGAAGAGGTCGTCCACGGTCTGCCGTCCGAGCGGGTCCTTGTGGAGGGAGATATTATCAGCCTGGACTTTGGTGTCTTGCAGCAGGGATATTATGGCGACGCGGCGATCACGGTTCCCGTCGGAAAGATATCAGAACGTGCGGCAGAGCTTCTCAAGGTAACGGAACAAAGCCTGGAAGAAGCGATTGCCGAGGCCAGGCCCGGAAACCGGCTGGGTGACATCGCCTTTGCCGTGCAAAGCCGGGTGGAAGCCGCTGGATTCTCCGTTGTCAGGGACTTTGTCGGGCATGGGATAGGGAAAGGCCTGCACGAAGACCCCCAGATACCGAATTTTGGGGTACGGGGACGAGGGATGGAACTAAAAGTGGGGATGGTTCTTGCGATTGAACCAATGGTCAATGCCGGAACTTATCGGGTCAGAATGAAGCGGGACGATTGGACCGTGGTAACAGATGATGCCGATTTGTCTGCCCATTTTGAGCATTCGGTTGCGATTACGGAGCGGGGACCAGTGGTGCTAAGCAAACTCCAATGACGGTTTTTTATCGGCGGATATGAGAACGGCGGGTTATGGCGAAGGAAGAAGCGATAGAGGTTGAAGGCCGGGTAATTGAACCGCTACCCAACGCCATGTTTCGCGTGGAACTTGAAAACGGCTACAAGGTACTGGCCCATATCTCCGGGAAAATGCGGATGCATTTTATAAAAATTCTGCCGGGGGATAAAGTGACAGTGGAATTGTCTCCCTATGACTTGTCCCGTGGGAGAATTATATATCGGACAAAGTAGGAATAAACAATATAAAGGGAGTCATGCAAAGATGCTGCGGCGGGCTGGAAAACCGGCGGCGACGAGCAGGGCCGATTGAGGTGGAGCGGTGAAAGTCAGGTCTTCAATAAAAAAGATTTGTGATAAATGTAAGATTCTAAAAAGGCGCGGCGTGCTGCGGGTGATATGTGAAAACCCAAAACACAAGCAGCGTCAGGGCTAGTGCGGGAACGGTTCGACGCGGTTTTTACCGGACAAGCGGATCGGGAGCGTCTAATGCAGGAGGTACTTAGGTGGCAAGAATTGCGGGGGTAGATTTACCCAAGAACAAGAGGATCGAAATTGCACTTACTTATATATATGGTATAGGACGCAGCAAAGCACAGGGAATCCTTGAGAAGGCCGGAGTAAGTACAGATACAAAGACGGATACTCTTGCCGATTCAGAGATTGCCGCCATCAGAAATATCATTGATAAGGAACATAAAGTGGAAGGCGATTTGCGGCGCGAGATATCCATGTCGATCAAACGCCTCATGGATATAGGCGCCTATCGTGGTCTGAGGCACCGCAAAGGTCTGCCCGTGCGTGGGCAGCGAACCAGCACCAACGCCCGCACCAGAAAGGGACCGCGACGGGCCATCGCGGCAAAGAAGAAATAGCCGCGGTGCGGAGGGACAGATGCGAACTTGATGGCTAGGCTGAAATTATTGGAAATGGATGGGTTTCGGAGGAAACATGGCAAAAGCAGTAAGAAAAGTTGGAAAGAAGAAAGAAAAAAAGAATATTACTGAGGGCATTGCCCATATTCAATCCACCTTTAATAATACGATTATAACCATCGCCGATCTCAGTGGCAATGTGATTGCCTGGGCCTCTTCCGGAACCGAAGGATTTAAGGGGTCGCGGAAAAGCACGCCTTTTGCGGCTCAGATGGCGGCAGAGAGCGCGGTCAAGAAGGCCAAGGAGCACGGATTAAGGAACGTGCAGGTTTATGTAAAGGGACCGGGCTCGGGGAGAGAATCGGCTTTGAGATCGCTGCAATTGGCTGGGCTCAAGATTAGTCTGATCAGAGATGTTACCCCTATCCCCCATAATGGTTGTCGTCCGCCTAAAAGGCGGCGGGTGTAATAAGTTAACGATCAATGAACAATGATCGATAATCAAGATTAGTGAGCAGCGTAAATTATTTTTGGTTAGTTGGCCGTTAATTGATAACTGATAATTGATTTAAGGAGGTGTTTTTGGCAAGGTATATAGGTTCCGTTTGCCGGTTGTGCCGGAGGGAAGGATTGAAAATCTTCCTCAAGGGTGACCGATGTTACAGTGAAAAGTGTGCCTTTGAGCGGCGGGGCTATGCCCCGGGCGATCACGGCCAGTCACGCAGGAAACAGGCGTCGGATTATGGTCTTCAGTTGCGCGAAAAACAGAAACTGAAAAGGATGTATGGTTTGTTGGAAAAGCAGTTCCGCGGCACCTTTGATCTAGCCGATCGAAAGAAAGGCATCACCGGCGCAAATCTGTTAATTGGGTTGGAGCGGCGGCTGGATAACATGATCTTCCGCATGGGTTTTGCCAGTTCGAGAAATGAGGCGCGGCAGCTTGTCATGCACGGTCATTTTCTGGTGAACGGCAAGACGGTAAATATACCTGCTTATCAGTTGAAAGCAGGAGATGAAATTACCTTGAAGGAAAAGAGCCGCAAGGTAACAGGCATACTCGATGCCTTGCAAACTGTAGCAAGAAGAGGGGTGCCGCAATGGATAGAATTAGATAAGGAAAGTTTCAAAGCAATGGTAAAGACGCTTCCCACCCGCGAAGAACTAACCATGCCTGTTAAGGAGCAATTGGTTGTTGAGCTTTATTCTAAATAGAGATAAATAGGGTAGGAAATAATAATTATGCAAAAAAACTGGGATAATCTAATACGACCGAAGCGCATCGATATCGATGAAACTACCCACACCCCCCTTTATGCTGAGTTTACCTGTCAGCCATTGGAGCGTGGTTTCGGCACTACCTTGGGCAATGCTTTACGCCGGGTTTTGCTTTCGTCACTACAAGGTGCGGCGATTGTTTCCTTGCAGATCAAGGGCGTGCATCACGAGTTTTCCACGGTGCCCGGGATCAAAGAAGATGTTACGGACATCATTCTTAACCTTAAGGGCGTCCGTCTGAAACTAAATCTTGATGGACCGCGGGAGGTGAGAATCGATACCTCAACCCCGGGGATTGTGACTGCCGGCGATATAATTACCGATGGTGCAGTGGAAATCCTTAATCCCGAGCACCATATAGCTACCCTTTCCGGTGAGGTGCCTTTCCGTGCCGCGCTGGTTGTTAAGAAAGGTAAGGGTTATGTGCCGGCCAGCAGCGAGCGGGATGCCGATCAGCCCGAAGGGGTCATCAATATTGATGCCCTGTATTCGCCTATCAAGAAAGTAAATTACAGTGTTACCTATGCCCGGGTCGGTCAGGTGGCTGATTACGACAAGCTCATCCTCGAGGTATGGACGGATGGAAGTGTCTTGCCGGAAGACGCCGTTGCTTACGCGGCCAAGATTTTGAAGGATCAGCTGGATATCTTGATCAATTTTGACGAGGCATCGGAAGAAGAGGAACAAACCGGCGGTGAAGAAGTTAAAAACATTAGCGAACAGCTGAACCGCCATGTATCTGAGTTGGAACTTTCCGTCAGATCGGCAAACTGTTTAAAAAATGCAGGGATTAATTATATCTGGGAGTTGGTTGAGAAAACAGAAGCGGAGATGCTAAAGACGAAGAATTTCGGTCGGAAGTCGCTCAGTGAGATCAAGGAAGTATTGATGGACCTGGGGCTCAGTTTCGGTATGAAGATAGATCACAATCTTATCAACAAGCCGGAAAAGTGATCGTAGCCATGCGGTTCGGCGGGGAAAGGAAAGAGTGACATGCGTTACGGGAAATCGGGAAGTAAGCTAGGCAGAACGACGGCTCATAAAAAAGCCATGTTGCGCAATATGGCGACTTCCATTATAAAATACGAAAAGATTAAAACCACCGATTCAAAGGCCAAGGAGTTGAAGCGGGTGGCTGATAAGCTTGTCACGTTGGGTAAGAGGGGCGATCTTCATGCCAGAAGGCAGGCCTTGTCCTTTATAAGAGATGGCGCGATGGTGGGGAAACTTTTCGATGAGTTGTCGGCGCGTTACCGTAGCAGAGGGGGAGGTTATACACGGGTCATCAAGGTAGGCTGCCGAATTGGTGATAATGCGCCTATGTCCATTGTGGAATTCATTCCCTAACCCCTGATAACAATTTCTGGCTTACCAGTTGAAAAGAATACATGTCGTTATTTTCGCCTATCAATAGGGACGGCGTAGTAGCCATTTTCTTTGTGGCTGCCCATGGGCGTCGTTTTAACCATCCCCTTTGCTGGACATTTTACGCCTGATAAAATTATCACCTGATCTGAGGTCTGTGTTAATCAAAAGCGACATTGCCGGAGAGTAGGGTATGGAAATCAGGGTTCTCGGTTGCTATGGTTCACAGCTGCCCGGTTTTAATACGACGAGTTTCTTGCTGGACGGCAAGATCCTACTGGACGGCGGGACTATTACCTCCGTATTGACAGCGGAGGAGCAACTGAAGATAGAGGTTGTCCTGGTCACGCATGCTCATCTGGACCACATCCGCGACATCATGTTTCTGGTGGATAATCTCTGCTTTCTGAAAAAGAAGCAGCCCCTGCTTGTTTTAAGCACCTCGCCCGTCATCAAGGCCCTGCGGCACCACTTGTTTAACAATGTCATTTGGCCGGATTTTTCCAGGATTCCCAGCGCGGAGGCTCCGGTTTTAATTTTTAAGGTCCTTGGTTTGGGACGGCCCCTGTCCCTCTCTGGAGTTAGCGTTACCGCCTTCAAAGTTAATCATGCGGTGGAAACCGTTGGTTATGTCATCGAATCCCCTGAGGGAACGGTAATTTTTTCGGGCGATACAGGTCCTACGGATGAGATCTGGCGGATAGCCAGGAAAAAGAGGGGGCGGTTAAAGGCCATATTTATGGAAACTTCCTTGCCCGAAGACATGCAGCAAATAGCCCTCAAGACCGGTCATCTGACGCCCCGTTCGCTGGAGGAGGAACTGGAAAAATTGGGTGATCCTGACGTCCCTGTTTATCTTTACCATCTGAAAAGCCAATGGCGGGAAATAATTAAAAAAGAGGTCGCGGAGCTGCGGAACGGCAACATCCATATCCTTGAGGATGGTCAGATTCTTCAAATTGGGGCCTTATGAATTCTCCCCGCGCTTACCTGGCCCATCTGAACAGTTCCATCATCCGATTAGGACTCGAACCGGTAAAGAATCTGCTCGCCTCCCTGCATAATCCCCAGAACAACTACGCGAGTATTTTGATCGGTGGGACAAACGGCAAGGGATCAATTGCCGCAACTATGGCTGCTATTCTGCAAGCCGCCGGTTACCGCGTCGGCCTCTATACGTCGCCGCATCTGATAGACCTGCGGGAACGGATACGCGTGAGCGGTGAAATGATCGGGGAGAAGGAATTGGCGGGCTACATCGACGAGGTGCGGGAAAAAGTGGGTGAGGAGGAGGTAACCTACTTCGAATTCCTCACCGCGGTGGCTTTCTTGTACTTCTACCGAAGGCAGGTGGAGGTCGCCGTTTTGGAAGTAGGACTGGGGGGGAGACTGGACGCCACCAATGTGGTGAATCAAGCCATTTCGGTAATATCGAATATTTCTCTGGAACATCAGGAATATCTGGGTAAACGGCTGGCAGACATAGCTCGGGAAAAAGGGGGAATCATCGGGGAAGGCGGGGTATGCGTGACCGCGGCTAAACAAAAGCAGGTGCGGGAAATATTGACGGGGATCTGCCGGGACCGCGGGGCAAAACTCTACCAGTTGGGTAAGGATATCCGGGTCAGGCGACGCCGCGATGGGACCTTTTCCTATCAGGGACCCCATAATAATTATTTACGGCTATCCTGCCAGCTTAAAGGCAGGCACCAGACAGAAAATACCGCCCTGGCGCTAGCAACCATTGATTTGCTTGGTGCAAGAGGATTGCCCGTAAGCGAAGGCGCCCTTCGGCAGGGCCTGGAAATGACCAAGTGGGAAGGCCGGTTAGAAGTTTTATCGACGTCTCCCCATGTTGTTGTTGACGGTGGCCACAATCCGGCCGGGATAACCGTTCTTTGCCGCGCTTTAAAAAAGGAATTCTCCTATCGGCGCCTTATCCTAATTTTTGGCGTGCTGCGGGACAAGGATTTTGCGGTGATGTTGAAAAAGATTGCTCCTCTGGCAGACATGGTTATCCTTGCCAGGCCAGAGTCAGATAGGGCAGTTTCCCCGAATGAACTGGCCGGGATGGCGGGTCTTTACTGCAAACATGTAGTGGTTCACGACCAGCCGCGCCGGGCTTTAGAGGAGGCTAGGGATGCAGCGGGCAGAGAGGACCTTATCTGCGTCGCCGGTTCACTTTACCTCATCGGTGAGATAAAGAGGCAGTTCGGGAAGGTGTGGGGAAATCGCAGAGGCATAAAACTCTGCTGAAACAAAGGGATTGACGGCGGCAAGATGAGAAGAGCATGGCCCTGGCATAGGCTGGTCTGGACGGCACTTTTTTTGTTATGCTTTGCAGGTCCTGCTTTGGCGCTGGAAGGGCAGTCTGCCCAGGCGCCCGTCAATATTGAAGCGGACAGCATTTCCTATATCCAGGAAAATGATGTCTATCAGGCCAGCGGCCACGTCACCATTAACTTTTCCGGGGGCACGCTGCAAGCAGACTCTGTGAGTTTGGAAAGGGGTGCTAATATTGCAACCGCCGAGGGACGGGTAGTCGTCAGGACTGATGGCGATGTCTTGCAGGGCGATAAGGTCGTTTTTGACGTTACCACCAATACAGGTGTCATCTATGCCGGCAAAATGTTTATGTCTCAGAACCATTTCTATCTCACGGGCGATAGGATTGAAAAGCTGGGTGAGGCTACCTATCATATCCAGAGTGTCTCTTTAACCACGTGCGACGGCGAGACTCCGGACTGGCGGATTGTGGCCCGGGAACTTAATGTTACCGTAGATGGTTATGGGACGATGAAGGATGGCAAATTCCTTGCCCGAGATATGCCTCTTTTATATCTCCCCTACTTCCTTTTCCCTGCGAAGACGACGCGTCAGACTGGCTTGCTTTTGCCCCGTATTGCCTACTCACAGGAAAAACTTGGCGCGGATGTTGAGCTTCCTTTCTTTTGGGCGGTCTCCGATAGTGCCGATGCGACCTTATATCAGCGCTATATGGAGAAGAGAGGCTTTCAGGAAGGTGTGGAATTCCGCTATTTCAGTAGTCAGGAGTCCTATGGCACCATCTATGGCGATTACCTGCGAGATACTGCCCAGATAACGGAACAAACGGACAATCTCAGCAGGGACTGGCAGGAACCACAACGAAGATGGTCTTTTTACTTACAGAATTACACAGCCTTACAGCCGGGCTTATACCTGAGGTCCGACATCGCCAGGGTTTCCGATATCTGGTATTTCAAGGATTTTTCTTCGCACAATTATTACCTGGACCACTATGCCCAAAAAGGCGAAGATCGTTTTAAAAAAGTTTACTTTACTGCCGACGAGACACTGGCTTCACTGGAATCCAAGGTGCGCTTGGTTAAGGACTGGTCATTGTACAATTTTACTGCCCTCCTGGATTATACCGATAATTTAGCAAGCAATAACAATGAAGCCACCTTGCAAAAGTATCCGGAGATTTCACTGGCGGGGGTGAAGCAGTCTTTCTTCGGTACCCCTATTAATATAGATTTCAATGTCTCCGGCAGCCATAATTACCGGGGAACGGGTCCAATGGGCAATTTGGCAGATCTGCAGCCTGTGTTTTCGCTGCCACTTAATATCGGAGGCGCCTTCCACTTGACGCCGGAGGTGGCGGTCAGGGAGACATTATGGCAAAGAAACGATGATCCGGGTACGGAGGGTGGACGACAGGGGTCCCGTACCGCCTATCGTTTCGGCCTGGACGCCACGACGTCCCTTTCTCGCGATTATGTCCTGCCGGGCAAGAATGTAGAAAAAGTCCGGCACGAGATAAAACCCGAATTGCTTTATACCTATGTCCCGCATGTTGAGCAGGCAGACGTGCCCGATTTTGCCGATCTGATCACGGAGCAGAAGACTTTGGCGGCGGCGGTCACCAATACACTGATAGCCAAAATGAAAGGCAAGGACGGCAAGACGAGCTATGTGGAAATGCTGCGCTTTAAGCTGGCCCAGAATATTGATATGCAAGAGGTCAAGTTCGGAGACGTGAACATGGAACTGGACTTCAAGCCCATGGCATATTTGGGCTTCAGCGCCAGGAATATCTTTAACGTCAATGACGGAAGGTGGGATAAAGTGGGTTATGATCTGCATCTTGCCGATGTGCGCGGGGACAACGTTTCCATCGGTTACCGCTACACGCGTGATTTGGCGGAAGGAATCAACCTGTCCTTGAAAGCCGTCTTAACGACAAACTTTGACCTATTTTATGACCTCAAAAGAAACGAGCTTGACCACAGTTATCTCGACAACAGCGTGAGATTGAGTTACACCCGCCAATGCTGGAGCGTCGGTCTCAGCTATGCCGATACGTTTAATGACAGAACTTTTATGCTTTCCCTTTCCCTTAGAGGTTTGGGCCAGTCGGGGGAAAAGAAATAGGCAGAGCAAGCCTCGTCCGTTGACATCAGGAAAACCTGACATATTATAGCAACATCGACTGTTCCCGGTAGTTGATCGGTATCATCACCAGCATTAAGACTCTGGCGGGACAAAGAGATGGAAAAATCCATTGTTGCTATTATAAAGACGAACCCCCAAACAGTCTTTGCCGATATAGCTGTGCTTGCGGAGATGGCCGGAATGAAGCAGGCCCTCAAGGCAGAAACCGCCACCATCCTGAAGGACAACATCTCCTGGCATCTTCCCTTTCTTTCCGCCAATACCACCCCCTGGCAACTGGAAGGAACCATCCGGGCTCTCAAGGCTGCCGGCTTCAACGATCTTACGGCGGTTCACAATAATACGGTGGTAACCGACGTTCGCAAAGGCTTACGCCTCAACAAACTTGCGGATGTATATGGGCGCTATGGCATCCCGGACAAGTACAATTTTTTACCAGGGGATATGGACTGGGAGATCTTTCGCCCTCGTAGAAAAATGAGGGTGTTGCACCGGATTTATCCCGAGGGGATAAAGATACCCGCTTTTTTCCCGGGGAAAAACATCGTACACCTGCCCACGGCCAAATGTCACATTTATACCACAATCACGGGGGCGATGAAGAACGCCTTCGGCGGGCTGCTCGCTACACGCCGTTATCATACCCACAGCTGCATTCATGAAACCCTAGTCGATCTACTGGCTATCCAGAAGGAGATCCACCCCGGCATCTTCTCTCTCATGGATGCAACTTTCTGTGGAAACGGACCGGGACCGCGCACCATGATCCCCGTGGAAAAAGGATTGTTGCTCGCCAGCGCCGATTCCGTCGCCCTCGATGCTGTAGCGGCCAAGATAATGGGTTTTGATCCCCTGGGGATCGGTTTTATCAGAATGGCGCATGAAGACGGGTTGGGCATGGGGAGGATGGAAGATATCGAAGTAAGGGGAGAAGACATCAGGGAGATGAATTTCCATTTTTCCGTGGGAAACAATTTAGCGGGGCGGGTCGGCAGGTTAATTTGGTATGGTCCTTTACAAAGGTTTCAGAGGTTATTTTTCCATGCCCCCCTGTTGTATTTATTTATTGCCGGTTCTTACCTGTACCATGACTTTGTTTGGTGGCCCCTTGTTGGCAAGCGGCGCATGCAAGCGATAGTCTCCAGCCCATGGGGAAAGTTTTTCGCCAACTATCCAGCCGATCAATAAGCGAACGTCGAGGAGCAAAAAGATGAATGCCGATCCCTTCCCGTCTATGCCCGCCGAATACTCCCGCCCGGAAAAGCAGGTAAAAAAAATCCCCCTCGTTGTGGACCTCGACGGGACGCTGGTGGCCACGGATATGTTCGGTGAATCTGTTCTGGCCCTCATCAAACATAACCCACTTGCTATTTTTGCCGTGCTTTTCTGGCTGTTGCTGGGAAGGGCCTATGCAAAAAGACAGCTCGGCCAACGGGCGACCGTAGACCTGAGTGTCTTGCCTTTTCATCGGGAACTCCTCGACTATCTAAAGGACCAGCGTGCCCGAGGAAGAATGGTTGTTATGGCGACGGCAAGTGATGTGCGGCTTGCCCGGCAGATAGCCGATTATCTAGGGATTTTCGATATGGTCTTCGCCAGTGACGGCAGGACTAATTTGGCCGGAAGTCGTAAAAGGGAGCGGTTGGTCGCGGAGTTTGGAGAGAAGAACTTCGATTATGCGGGCAATGCCAGGCGCGATCTAGCGGTCTGGTCTGCGGCACGCCGGGCAATTCTTGTGAACCCTTCCCGGCGCTTATCCCGTCGGGCGGCGAAGGTAACGGAGATCGAGCGCGTGTTCAGAGAGAGGGAGGGATGGCTATGGTCCTACCTGCGGGCCTTGCGTCTGCATCATTGGCTAAAGAACCTGCTGCTCTTTGTCCCCTTGGTGCTGGCCCAACGGTTTTCAGCACCGGACCTGCTCGCCAATGTCGGGTTGGCGTTTATCGCCTTCGGTTTGTGCGCCTCTTCCGTATATCTTATTAACGATATGCTGGATCTGGAGGCTGATCGCCACCATCCCGAAAAGCGGCGGCGGCCTTTTGCTGCGGGCACGCTTTCCCTGGCCTGGGGTTTTGGTTCCGTTCCCCTGTTGTTGATGCTGAGTTTAGGTATTTGTGGGCTGCTTCCGCCACTTTTTTTAGCAATGGTGGAAATCTATTTTATCCTGAATCTTGCCTACTCTTTCTTTTTAAAGCGGCTGGTGATCCTGGATGTGACGGTCCTTGCCATTCTCTACACCATGAGGATCATGGCCGGTGCAGTATCCGTGGGTATCTGGCCGTCAGATTGGCTCTTGGCCTTCTCCACATTCCTGTTTCTGAGCCTTGCCCTGGTCAAACGCTTCGATGAACTGGCAACGATGCGCGCGTTAAGCGGCAACCTGGTCCAGGTCAGGGGTTATCGGGTTGCAGACCAGGAACTCCTGTCCTCGATGGGAACGGTAAGTGGGTATGTGGCCGTGCTTGTCCTGGTTATTTATATATCCAGTGGGGCTGCCAGGGTTCATTATACACGCTATTATCTTATCTGGTTTTTATGTCCCCTGCTGCTCTATTGGATCAGTTATGTCTGGCTGGTTGCCCACCGCGGTGAAATGAGCGATGATCCGCTGGTATTTACCCTCAGGGACCAAGTCAGCCGCGTGGTTCTATTATTGATTGCCCTGATCCTGCTTGTCGCGATGTAGGAGCGCGAGATGTCTTGCCCCTTGAGAGAAAATGCGACGGTCATAGCAAGAAGATACTTATCCGGTTTATCGAGATTAAGGTCTTTATCTTGCGGGAGGGGAAGCTGTTTAGCTCCATTTTTGCTGTTATCATTGTTGTATCCCCTCTTTGCCTTCCCGGTATCGGCGGACGAGCGTCCCATGGCAGTGAGGCCGAAAACGATTGTCGATTTGCAGCTCTTTCGCCAAACCAGTTCGGTCTCGACGGAGACTGCCGGCAATGCGAGAGGGCAGGCCACCTTGATCAATCTGAATCCCCACGTAAATGCCTGGTACCTTCTTTGCCTTGCCAAGCCGGGTAGCGCCCTGAAGGTTTACCATCTCGAAAACGGGGAATCCCAAAGCCAATGGTTGAACCTGGAGAGCGGCGCCCCCACGGGAATTTACATAACTTACGAAAAAAGCCGGTCTTTCTGTGACCTCTGGGGGCTGGCGGCAATAAACAGTCTGGGGCAAGCAGGGCAGCGAGGTCTTGCCTATGGCCCGCTCTGCGGGGGGAAGCTTTATCTGCGCAATCCCGTTAAGGGGCAGCAAAGGGCACTCGAGCAAGTAACTGAGTTCCTGCGGGAAAAGGTGCCGGGCGGTGAAGAAATCATTACCTCCGTGCGCGACTATTTTTTTAATTACCTCTATGAGAAGAAGGCGGAAGAGAAACCCAAAGAGGAAACCGTAGCCAATCTAGCACGGGGCAGTGCGGGCGGACCGGTTCCGGCCCTTTTAGACACAAAAGAGGCCAGGCGTCTGGTGCAGCCGACAGACTTGGGTATAGAACTCCTGGAAAAGGGGTCGGGGGGCGTAACCCCGGGAACCTGGCGTGCGGTTAAGGACAGCCCCGATATTTACGTGAGCGTGGTGGCGCCGAAATGGATTGCTCCTGAACTCATGAACAGTTACCGAAACGTGGTCAGGGGTTTGGATAGCGTGGAAGCAGGTGGTCTTGTTTATCTGGTGGCTTTCGATCTGGAGCGGTTTGATCTTAAATTTGCCTTGGGGACTTTGCACCCGCAACTCGGTTGGTCCGCCCACATTCTGCCGCGCATGCGGGACCAATCCCTTCCCGGACCCGACGGGATCGACAGTGCCGCTCCCCTGGTAAGGACCGGCCTGATAAGCCCGGTGGATGCCGCCAGGACCGTTGCCACCTTCACTGGGGGATTCAAACGCTACCACGGGGCCTTTAAATATGGTCCGTTGTCGCTTGTGAATCGCGGCAGCCATTACGGTTTTATTGAAAACGGCGTCGTGTTCAGCAAACTCCAGCCCGGCCTGGCGACGCTCTTTGCCCTCAATGATGGGCGGGTGGAAATGAAGGCCTGGTCGGAAGAAGACAACCGACGTCTTCCCGAAGTCAGATACGCACGCCAGAATGGCGTTTCACTGATTGCCGATTTTGATCCAGTGGCCCGGCTGTCGGTACCAGGTCCTTTGGTCGGACAATGGGGACCCGGGAACTGGTCGGGTTCGGAAAAGAATGAACTGCGGGCGATGCGTGCCGGAGTCGGCATCCAGGAATTTGCAGGGAAGCGCTATCTGATCTATGCCTTTTTTTGGAGTGCCACGCCTTCGGCGATGGCCCGCGTCTTTCAGGCTTACCAAGTCCGGCATGCGATGCTCCTGGATATGAATGCGCTTGTGCATACCTATCTGGCCGTGTATCAAAAGCAAGGAGCGCATCTTAATGTTGGGCATCTGATTAAGGGGATGAGAGAAGCAGATATGACGGTGAAAGGCCGGTTGGCGCCCCGTTTTCTTGCTTCCGCTGACAATCGTGATTTCTTTTATCTTACCCGCAAGGAGGCGCCGTGAAAGGGTACCGAAATTTTTTCCTGTGCATATCGATATTTTGTGGTCTTGCCCTTCTTACGTTGCCGGTGTGGGCAACCTCGCTTCAGGAGCAGAATGAAATCCTGTTTAAACAGTTGCAGCAGGTGCATGGCTTGGGCGACAGACAGAAGGGGGCTATTCGCAGGATATTTAAGCAATCAGGCTATGCCGGGCAGGGAAACCCCGCCATAGCGAGGCACCCTCTTACCCCCGAGGCCTGTGGGGAAAAGCTCGACCGTTTGTCCATCAACTATGAAAACAAGGCCTTTGAAAAAATTTGCGGGGCAAAGTACATGGTGCCGCTTTACGACCCGGCGACGGAAAAAGCGGAAGATGCGCCGGCCTGCATAGATCAGTTTGAGTTTCCCGATATCCCTTGTACCTACCCGGTTGTCTGGGTGCGCGCCCACGAGGCCGCCCTCATCTGCGAGGCCATGGGGAAGCGCATCTGCGATGCTCATGAGTGGGAAGGCGCTTGCGCCGGTGCCCTCGAACCGCCCGATTACCGTTTTGACTTGGCGAAAGGCGTGAGCCCCAGTGTGGCGATAGCCAGGATGCGGGAAGAACATAACCGGCGGTACAGTGCTCACAAGGTCTGGGCCTACGGAGATCATCAGGAAAAAGGAGTTTGCGCCGAAGCCAGTTATAAAACCCCCGGCTGTACCGGCGGCGGGTGGACGCAATGCGGATCAAACACCTATCCGACGGGCAGTTTTCCCTACTGCGTCAGCAAACTGGGGGTATACGATCTCCACGGGAACGCCGCGGAACATATGAATCTGCCGCTCGCCGAAAATCAGATGGCGAGTCGCGGCAGCAGCTTGTTGGGCTACACGGAGATGAAAGGCAGTTGGTTTATCTTTGATAACTACTACGCGCATCCCGACTGGTGCCGTTGGCGCGCGCCTTTCTGGCATGGAAGCCGGGTGATGGATGTGAAAAGCCATGAGAATTACCATCTCGGGTTTCGGTGCTGCAAAACCCTGACCCCGATAAACGGGATAAGTAAGTTGACGAAATTATCTTGTGCCAGAAAAGCGCAAAATATAATTTCTAACTTACTAAAACGTGATTGAGCCTTCCGGGAAAATCGCCTTAAATAAACAAAGAGGTCTCTGAACGTCGTCAAGGTGGAACCCCTTGCAACGGCCCAAGCGAGGATTGTTGCAAAGCGGACAGCTCGTACGAGGGGGGGAGAAAAAAACTCAGGACCGCCGTCAGCGGTCCTTCGTCACTGAGCATGCCGGCAAGCATATGGTCCCGTAAAACTTGATAAATCGATTGCGGATTATTGTCCAGGAAGACCGTCTCGCTAACCAACCGTATCCCATGGCTGTAGTCGGCATAACCGGCATTATGAACCGTGCTGAGGGGTTGAATGGGCATGCCAGAGCGGCGTTGCCAGCCATAGATGGCAACTCTGGAAGAAGGGTTGGCGGCCAGCCGTTTGGAGAGCACCACATCCTTCTTATGACCGGAAACCAGGGCGTCCGGGGCGATATCGAGGAACTGGCGCTGTGCGCGGATGATCTGGTTGTGCTTTGTATAGTATTCCGTGGACCTCATCTCCGGGCAGGCCGGCAGCGGTTCCGGAGTGAAATGGCCCTCTGACTGGGCGAAGATGGTATCGACGATTTTTTTTGTGGGAAGAGTAAAACCAAGTTTTAAGGCCACAGCAAGGGCGGAGTAGAGGTTCATGGGAATCAGGAGGGAGTCGCTTTCCGAACCGATAGCCAGGTAATCGGGCATGGTGAAGATGGTCAAGGCCACCGGCTTGCCCTCTTTGTTTTTGCCGTGAAGGTAAACAGGCTTCAATCTTCTGAGAAAATTAGGGAAATTCCCCTTCAACAGTTCGGAGACGATGGCATCCTCTCGCCGGGCTCTGTCCATGCCAGATACATAGCGGGCAAATTCCGAGCCGGTCATGGCGTTTTCGGGCCGCGGTGGAATCTTGCGGGTCAGAAAAGACAGGACTTCCGTCATTTCTATGCCGCGAGCGACATGCGCTGTCAGGAAAACGTAGAGGACGATGCCAAATAGATATAAAAACGCAGGTTTTTTCATATGCTCCGGTGGTTAGGTGGCTCATCCAAGCTTGCCGATAAAACATGGCCTTGGGTCATACTCCTATCACAAGATGAGCCTAAGGGAAAATAAATCTTGTACTACATGACCGATGATTGTTCCGGTAGTGAGCGTCGTGCTAGTGCCTTGCGAGAAGCGCCTGTAGTTATTATATTAAAATTAAAGTGATTGTCGAGAGTATCTTCATTAAAATCAAGGGCTTTGAAGGATGGGATATGGCACGGGTTGATAAAGTGAAGCCGCTGGATGAACTCTTGGATGACAAGATCGACGAGTTTGAAAGTGGGGAAGAAAAAGAGCGTGACAGGGATCTTGACAGCATGATCTGGGAACTCGGCGATTACGAAAGCCAGGAGCCACCTGAGGCAGCCGCAGAATTTCAGGAGGAGAGGCAGATCGAAGAGGAGCTGGCCGAAAAGAAAGTCCGGGGCAGTAAAAGCGGCCGCGCGACTTTTATAGAGCCGCGGTTTGAGGAAGAAAAATTAAGCGGGGGAGAAAAGGTGGAGGCGTTACAGATCGGTCCCGGGGCCAGGAGAAAAGGCCGGAAATAACTTTCTACCTCACTACCCCTCAAGAAGGGATAGTTCGCTTATGAATTTGCCTCCTACGGAAGCAAATTCTACCTCACTACCCCCTCGTAAAACGGGGATAGTTCGCTTACGAATTTGCCTCCTACGGAAGCAAATTCTACCTCACTAATAATCGGTAAAGGCCGCTACCGTTTTGGTATCCAAGCGCTTGAGTAAAGCCATGAGGAGTTGCAAGGTGTGCTCGTAATCATCCAGGCTGAGAACGCCCGCGTGGCTGTGAGCATAGCGCACCGGAACACCGATGACGACCGTGGGAACGCCGCTACGGTGCTGATGAATTGGTTTGGCATCGGTTCCTCCGCTGACGCGGACGGCGATTTGATAGGGAAGCCCGCCCGCCCGGGCGGTATCGACAACAAACTGGGCAAACTTTCGGTTGGTAATCATCGTCGGGTCAAAAAGACGAATTTGCGGACCTTTTCCGAGCACGCCCTGTGTCCCATCGCTGCCTGTGCCCGGCAGATCATCTGCCGGTGCCCCTTCCAATACGACGGCGACATCGGGATTTACCAATTCAACTGCGGTCGCCGCACCGCGTGTGCCCACTTCTTCCTGGACAGTGCCGACACCATAGATCCTGTTCGGATGTTCGCCGCCGGCAATATTTCGCAGCGCATCGACGAGGAGTGCAACGCCGACGCGGTCATCGAAAGCCTTCCCGATGACCAGGCGAGGGTTGCGAAGCACCGAAAAAACAGTGTGGGGGACAATATGATCGCCTGGTGAAATGCCGAATTTTTCCACTGCCTCCCGTTGATCGCGAGCTCCCACGTCGACGAACATCGCTTCCATGTCCAGCACATTTTTTCGTTCTCCTTCCTTGAGGTAATGGAAGGGTTTTGCGCCGATGATGCCCAAAACATCGCCTTTTGCGGTCTTGATCTTCACCTGCTGTGCCAGAAGTGTATGTTCCCACCAACCGCCCAGGGGGTGAAACTTAACGAATCCGTCGTTGGTAACGTATCGCACGATTAATCCAATTTCGTCCATGTGCCCGGCCAGCATCAGCGAAGGTGAGCCGCCGCCCGGCTTTTTGCAGATGATGCTTCCCAGCCGGTCATAGGAAAAGTCGGCCAGGCCGTCCAGATACTGGCAGATGATCGCCCGGATCTCTCCTTCATTGCCCGGAGTGCCGGACGCATTGCTTAATTGTTCTAACAGGTCTTTGGAAGTTGCGCCCATGCCATCCCCCTCATTATCAATATTGTCATACTTTACGTATAGTACGCCACCGGGACATATGTCAACTAAAGCCATATTACGATAACTTCTTCTTACCATTATCCTCCCAGTTAATAATCATTGTTTCCCAGAGATAAATATATATTCTAATTTAGATATAATTCGGAAATCCCGTTCTATACGCAAAGGGAGGGATAAACATGAGCGAAGAGGCTATAATTCAGGTCCTACCGGTTTTACCGATTAAAAACACCGTACTTTTCCCCTACTTGCAGCTGCCATTGTCCGTTGGCCGGCCGGTCTCCATGGAGGCGGTTGAGAAAGCCATGGCCAGCGAGGAAAAGGAGATTTTGGTAGTTGCCCAGCGCGATGCGACGGTGGACTTTCCCAAGCAGGACGATCTCTACCCCATCGGCACCAAGGCCATCATCAAGAAAATGACGCGCACTAAGGAAGGTATGCAGGAACTCGTGGTGCAGGGAGTGGAGAGGGTCGTTTTGCTCAAAATCGAGCAAACGACTCCGCATTTGACGGTGCGGGTGCGTATCTTGCCCCTACCTGTGGACAGCGGCGCCGAGCTTGAGGCCTTGCATCGCTCGCTTCTTGAATTGGCGAGCAAGATCCTCGGCATGGCGCAACCGCAGTCGTCTTTGCAGCTCGGCAAGGTGCTGGCCACTACCGAAGACCCGCTGCGCTTGGTTTATCTTCTGGGCTCGATGCTTGGCCTCGACCTGGATAAAGAGCAGTCGCTGCTTGCGGCAGAAACAAGAGTTGAAGCCCTGCGGCTTATGCACGGTTATCTGACCTATGAGGTGCAGGTGCTGGAATTGCGCCAGAAGATTGCCGGCGAGGCACAGACCGAAATGAGCCGAGCGCAACGCGAATATCTGCTGCGCCAGCAATTGCGCGCTATCCAGCAGGAGCTTGGCGAGGAAAATCCCGAGCAGGCGGACATCGCGATGCTGCGTGAGCGGGTCGAGAAGGGTGAACTCCCGGAGGACGTAAAGAAGGAAGCCGAGCGCGAATTGCAGCGCCTGGAAAAGCTGCCGGCGGCTTCTCCCGAACATAATGTCATCCGTACCCACCTCGAACTGATCCTGGAGCTTCCCTGGACCAAGAGCACCGAATCGGTATTTGATCCGGCAAGGGCCCGCCAGGTTCTCGACGAGGACCATTACGATTTGAAAGATGTCAAGGAACGCATCCTCGAACAATTAGGGGTATTGAAGCTCAATCCTGAAGCGAAGGCGCCAATCCTTTGCTTCGTCGGCCCGCCCGGGGTCGGTAAGACCTCCCTGGGGCAGTCGATCGCCAGGGCGTTGGGCCGCACCTTCGAACGAATGAGCTTGGGGGGAATGCATGATGAAGCGGAATTGCGGGGTCACCGGCGCACTTACATCGGGGCCATGCCGGGGCGCATTATCCAGGCCATCAGGCGTGCCGGGGTGAAGAACCCGGTTCTTATGCTCGATGAGGTGGACAAACTGGGACGGGACTTCCGCGGCGATCCGGCGGCGGCCCTCCTGGAAATCCTTGATCCCGAACAAAATCGTAGTTTCCGGGACAATTATCTGGATATCCCCTTCGACCTTTCGAAGGTCCTGTTCATTACCACGGCCAATACTCTCGACACCGTCCCCCAGCCGCTGCTTGACCGCATGGAAACGCTGAGGCTGACGGGTTATAGCGAGGAGGAAAAAATCGAAATTGCCAGGAACTATCTGATCCCGCGCCAGCTGAAACAGACGGGGGTCACCGTTGAGCAGTTCCAGATCAACGACAACGCATTGCAGATCGTCATCGCACGCTATACCCGTGAAGCCGGGGTCCGGCAACTGGAGCGGGCGATTGGGCGTTTGGCGCGCAAGAAGGCCTTGCAGATCGCCGAGGACAAGTTTGAGACGGCGCTTATCCAGGCGGCGGACGTATTCGAGATGCTGGGGCCGGAGTTATTTTTCCAGGAGCAAGCCAGGCGGGAGTTGCCTCCGGGAGTGGCAACGGGCCTTGCCTGGACGGAGGCTGGCGGCGACGTCCTTTATATCGAAGCCGCGCTTTTGCCTGAGGGACGAACAATGATGCTAACCGGCCAATTGGGCGATGTCATGCAGGAATCTGCCAAAGCGGCGCGCAGCTATATCTGGTCGCATGTCGACGAGTTGGGCATCGATCCGGTGAAGTTCCGTCGCTTCGGTGTTCATATTCATGTACCGGCGGGGGCGATTCCCAAGGACGGGCCTTCTGCCGGTATCACGATGGCCACGGCACTGGCCTCGCTCTATACGGAGTGTCCGGTGCGCACCGACACAGCGATGACGGGGGAGCTTACCCTTTCGGGCCTGGTGTTGCCAATCGGCGGCGTCAAAGAAAAGGTCCTGGCCGCCCGGCGGGCGGGGATCCGGCGGGTCATCCTGCCCAAGCAGAACGAAAAGGACCTGCGCGAACTTCCCGAACACGTGCGGAACGACATGGAGTTTATCCCCGTCGAACGCATCGAAGACGTGCTGGCAGCGGCCATCCCCTCGCGGGTGCAACATGCCCCTGTCGGTATCGCGCGGGTGGGCTGACCTTATTAACAATCAAGGTGTTTTTCACGTGCTTCAAGGCTTCGTTGGGCCCTCAGAATGCAGGGCCGGGACTCCATCCTGCGGGGAATGTGTGCCCAGCGCCCTTGACGATTTAAGTGCCAGGGGCTATAATACAATTGTTTTTCGGCAGAGATGCGTGACGCATAACCCGGAGTTAAAGTAATGGCCGATACTGAAACGAGACCGGAGGCGCCTCCCAGCTTTTATCAGCGGCAAGGGAGATCCGGTGTTCTTCTCTCCTGGCTGTTTCCCACGGACCATAAAAGAATCGGCATCATCTATTTGACGGCCATCCTGAGTTTCTTTTGGGTTGGGGTTGTGCTGGGACTGCTGATCCGGTTTAATCTTATCGCTCCTGGTAGATTCATTGCGGAGAGGACATACAATTCGCTCTTCACGGTGCATGGGGTCATTCAGATTTTTTTGTTTATCATCCCGGGGATCCCCGCTTCCCTGGGGAACTTTTTTCTCCCCATCCTCCTGGGTGCGAAGGATGTGGCTTTTCCACGCATCAACCTCCTTTCCCTCTGGTTTTATCTCCTGGGCGGCCTGCTGATTGTTCTTTCTGTTTTTATCGGCGGCGGTCCGCCCGACACGGGTTGGACCTTCTACACTCCCTACAGCATCCGCACCACGGCCAACGTCTCCCTGGCTCTATGGGGTGTGATCCTACTGGGATTCTCCTCAATTTTTACGGGTCTGAATTTTCTCACCACCATGCACCGCCTCCGGGCGCCGGGTATGACCTTTTTTCGCATGCCCTTGTTCTGCTGGTCCCTGTACGCGACGGGCTGGCTTCAGGTGCTGGCCACACCGATCCTGGCCATTACCCTGATCATTCTCATTCTGGAGCGGTTCATCGGCATCGGATTTTTTGATCCTCTCGGGGGAGGCGACCCGCTTCTCTTCGAGCACCTTTTCTGGATCTATTCACATCCCGCCGTTTATATCATGATCCTGCCGGCCATGGGGGTGGTCACGGAGATCTATCCTGTATTTGCCCAGCGGACCATTTTCGGTTACAAGGCCATTGCCTTTTCCAGCCTGGCCATTGCCTTTGTCAGCTATGCCGTCTGGGGACACCACATGTTTACCAGCGGGATGAGCGACACGGCGCGGATACTATTTTCCTTCATCACTTTTCTGGTGGCTGTGCCTACGGGCGTCAAGGTCTTCAATTGGATCGCCACGCTCTACAAAGGTGCAATCAGGTTCGGGACGCCTATGCTCTTTGCGCTTTCCTTCATTTTCCTCTTTTCCATCGCCGGTATGACCGGCCTGACCATCAGCACCCTGTCTCTCAATCTCTATCTGCACGGCACGTATTTTATCGTGGCCCATTTCCACTACACCATGTTCGGCGGGGCGGCCTTTGCTTTCTTTGCCGGGCTCCACTATTGGTTCCCCAAGATGACCGGCCGGATGTATCACGAAAAGACCGCACAGCTAGCCTGGCTGATCATGTTTGTCGGGTTTAACGTCCTTTATTTTACCATGTTTCTCCTGGGGCTCCAGGGCATGCCCCGGCGTTATTTCCAATATCTGCCCAGATTTCATACCAACCACGTGATCTCAACGGTCGGTTCCTGGATCCTCGCGGTGGGTCTAATCATGATGTTCGGGAACCTGATTCGTTCCATATTCAAAGGTCAAAAAGCCGCCATGAACCCTTGGGGAGGCACGACCCTGGAGTGGCAGATACCTTCACCGCCACCGGCGGAGAATTTTGCAACCCTTCCGGTTATCGAGCGGGGTCCCTATGATTACAGCCGGAAGAAATAGCAGCCCGCCGGCGTGAGGAGGCAAAACTACATCATGAACACTGCGGAAGGCTTTGCCGAGGGGCATCGAATTGACGCCGCCGGAGCAAGAATGGGCATGTGGATATTCCTTTTTACGGAAGTGCTTTTCTTCGGGGGCTTGTTTCTGATTTATACCGTTTACCGCGTCAGGTATGGCGCGGCTTTTCTTCAGGGCGGCAGGTTGATGGACACTGCCCATGGCATAGCGAATACCGTGATTCTGCTGACCGGCAGCCTGACTATTGCCTTGTCTCTTGCCCTGCTTAGAAAAGGGAAGCGAGGATTGTCGCTCCTTGCCCAGGGGCTGACGGTTCTGCTGGGCGTTTTTTTTCTGGCTGGCAAATATGTGGAATACAGTGCCCATATCGGGCATGGCCTGTACCCCGCTTCGCCGGTACTGCTCGGGATGGACAAGGGAAAGATCCTTTTCATGGGTCTCTATTATGTGATGACAGGGGTGCATGCCCTGCATGTCCTGATCGGAGTGGCTGTTATCTCCTGGACCATCCTTTTGACGGCCCGGCAAAAGATCACGCCGCGGGATACTATAAAACTGGAGAATACGGGCCTTTACTGGCATTTTGTGGACGTCATCTGGATTTATCTCTTGCCCTTATTCTATCTTATTACCTAACCCCGATAACTTACTAAAGGACACGCTATGGCTCAACAGGAGATAGCTCTTCCCAACATTTCTTACCGGACCTATGTCCTGGTCTGGATCATCCTGCTGGCGCTGCTGGCCTTTACCGTGGCGGTCGCCGAACTGCACTTGACGGGGTTGCTCCTCTTGACCTCCATATTCATTGCTACTCTCAAGGCCGGGTTTGTGGCGATCTATTTCATGCATCTCCGAGAAGAACCATGGGTACTCAAAGGTATGCTTTTTTTTGTGCTTTTCATGCTGGCGGTGCTCATCCTGCTGACCTTCAGCGATGAGTGGTACAGGGAAGGATAACGACATGCTGATACCTGAAGCTTCCGTTTCTGCACAGTTGGTAGACCGAACCTTCCTGCGCGTTCTCTGGATCGAACTGGCCGTGCTTGTCCCGGTAATTATGGTGATGCTCGCTTTTATTTTCAAATACCGTGAAAAAAAGCACCCCGTCCCGGAAAATGTCGAGGGGAGCAGGTCGCTCGAAATTATCTGGACGGTCATTCCGGTTTTGCTCGTGATGGTAATATTTTATATCGGCTTAATCGGCTTCGACCAGATCAGGGACGTACCTGAGAAAGTGACGACCATCAAGGTAATCGGCCAGCAGTGGTCCTGGCATTTCTCCTATGAAAACGGCAGGGAGACGACGGAACTCCTGGTTCCGGTAAAACAACCGGTAAAATTGGTCCTTACTTCCAGGGATGTCATTCACAGCTTCTATATCCCTGCGTTCCGCATCAAGGAGGACTGCGTGCCGGGCATGGAAAACTATCTCTCCTTTAAGGCGGAACAACCGGGCAAGTACGATGTGTTTTGTACCGAATACTGCGGCCTGAGGCATTCGGGAATGGTTACCAAAATTGTGGCCATGGAGGGGAGAGATTTCAATTCCTGGTATGCCGCCGCACCTGAGGCCGGTAAAAAAGCGGGTAAAAAGTCGGGCCAGACATTGCTTGCCGAGAAGGGCTGTCTCGGCTGCCATACCACCGACGGTAAACCGAGTGCAGGGCCGACCTACAAGGGGCTCTATGGTTCCCGCGTTACCGTCATAACCAACGGCAAAGAAAGAACATTAACCGCCGATGAGGCTTATCTGCGCAGCTCGATTCTTACGCCTGCGGCCGATATCGCCAAAGGATTCCCGGGCATTATGCCCGCACTGCCTTTGCAGCCGGAAGAATTGGAGACCATCGTTAAATATCTGGAGAGCTTGAAATGAAGGCGGCTTTCAAGACTTACCTGGAGTTGTGCAAGACCAGGATCGCCTTTGCGGCGGCGCTTTCGGCAGTTCTGGGTTATTTGCTCGCCGCTTCTGAAATAGGCTGGCAAGTCGGCATATTCATCCCCGGAGTCTTTATTCTTGCCTGCGGTGCGCTTGTCCTCAATCAATGCCAGGAAAAAGAACTCGACGCCTTGATGCCCAGAACCTGCGGCCGACCGCTGCCTTCGGGCCGGATAACCCCATTCGCTGCTTTGCTTTTTGCCCTTCTTCTCATTGTTTCGGGTCTTTTATTGCTATTGACGGGAGGGGGATTGCCGGAAGCGGTCCTCGGTTTGCTTGCCCTTCTCTGGTATAATGGCGTGTACACTTTATTGAAAAGAAAAAGCGCCTTCGCTGTTGTTCCAGGGGGCTTGACGGGCGCCGTACCGCCGGCCATCGGCTGGCTGGCCGGCGGCGGTGGTCTGGAGGATTACAAACTGCTGGTTGTCGTTTTTTTCTTTTTTTTATGGCAGGTCCCGCATTCCTGGCTCCTCATGACCTGTTACGGCGAGGATTATAAGCGGGCGGGCCTTCCGACGTTGAATGATCACTTTTCTTCGGGGCAGATAAAGAGAATCATCTTTAGCTGGCTTTTTGCCACAGCCGTAAGCGGTCTTATCCTCGCGGCCATGGGATTCGTGCATTACCCGGTCAGCTATGGCGCCCTTTTTGCGCTTTCCTCATGGCTTGTCTGGGGCGGGCTGAAACCATTGGTGTATGGGACCGGTGCAAACATCCCCATTCCTGTATTCAAACAGACGAATTATTACCTTTTAGGGGTCCTCCTGTTTATGTCAGCGGACAAATTAATATACTCTTTCTGAATCTTCCTAAGGGAAGCATGATTAAGCTGAAACGGGTCTACGAAGGCAAAGAGGAGCAGGACGGGCTGCGCATACTGGTGGAGAGGCTGTGGCCGCGGGGCATTACCAAGGAAAAGGCCGCCGTCGATCTGTGGTTGAAGGAGCTCGCCCCTAGTACGGAGCTGAGAAAGTGGTTCAGTCACGATCCGGAAAAATGGCGGGAGTTTCGCAGACGGTATGCCGCCGAACTGGAGGAACGAAAAGAAGCCCTGGCTCTCGTCAGGGGAAAAAGCAAGAAAGGAACGGTGACCTTTCTTTATTCATCCCACGATCAGGAGCATAATAACGCCGTTGCTCTGAAGGAGTTACTGGAAAAATCCTGAAGGAGGCGCCATGAAAAAAAACAAGCATGAAGTGCCGGTGGAACGTCTGAAATGGCATTGTGATCCCGGTGTATTCGATTTCGAATGCACAAAGGAACTGGCGCCTTTGCGCGAGTTCATCGGCCAGGACCGGGCAATTCGTGCCATACAATTCAGCCTTTCCATGGACCATGACGGCTATAATGTATTTGTGGCGGGACTGACGGGGACCGGCAAGACCTCCCTCGTCAAATCCTATGTGGAAAGACTCGTGGAGAAGAAGAACATCGGTGACGGTTATAAACCCGATGACTGGGCCTATGTCCATAATTTTGCCGATCCCGATCGTCCCAATGCTATGAGTTTGCCCCAGGGGACCTGCAAGGTGCTTCGGGATAAGCTTGCCAATTTGCAGGAGCGGTTGAAGGAGGACCTGGCCAAGGCCTTTTCCAGTGAAGATTATAAAAAAGCGCGCAAGAAAATGGTGGAGGAAAGCCAGGGACAGGAGCAGCAAATTATCCAAGAAATTACCGAGGATGCCCGTCGGAAAGGCTTTCTGCTCGAGATGACACAGATTGGTCCTGCCGTGATTCCGATGCTTGAAGGGCGGACCATGACCAAAGAAGAATTCATGGCCCTGGACGAGCCGGTGCGCAAAGATCTGGAAGAACGACGTTCGGAGTTGCTAAAAGAGTTACAGTCCACGATGGAAAAGCTGCAGGAACTTCAGGGCCAGACCATCAACAAACTGATTGAGACCGATAAGAAGCTGGCCGATATTACCGTCACCGGGCTATTCGAGGCGCTGCTGCGCGATTATCAAAACCAGCCCAAGATTCTCGACTACCTGCGGGAGCTGAAAAAATATACCTTGGAAAACCTAGCTATCTTCAAGGAAGAGGAGAACAACGCCCCCAGCGTCTTGGGGCTGCCGGCGGCACAGATCATGCGCGGCTGGGACCCCTTCCTCCCTTTCCGGATTAACGTGTTTATCGACAACAGCGAGACCAACGGACCGCCGGTCATCACCGAGCCGAACCCGAACTATGCCAACCTGTTCGGTAAGCTGGAACGCCGTTTCCTCATGGGCGCCTATCTGAGCGATCATACGATGCTGAAGGCCGGGGCAATCCAGCGGGCCAATGGCGGCTATCTCCTGCTGAGTGCGACCGATGTTCTCACCAACCCGGCGGTCTGGCCGGCCCTGAAAAGGGCGATCCGCACCAAAGAAGCCAGGATCGAGGAGCCTTTTGAACAGTTTGGACTTATCGTTCCTCAAGGTCTTCGTCCCGAGCCCGTTCCGATTCGCGTGAAGATATTCCTGATCGGCGATCCGCAGATTTACCGCTTGCTCGCGACGTACGACGAAGAATTCTGGGAGCTTTTCCGCGTCAAAGCCGATTTTGACTATGAAGTGCAGAAAACGGAAAAGAATCTGAGGGAGTTTTCCGCCTTCATTGCCGGATGTTGCGAGGATTGCCAGATCCATCATTTCGATCGTACGGGTGTGGCCGGAGTGCTGGAATATGCTTCCCGGATGGTAAGCGACCAGCAGAAGCTGTCCTCCCGCTTTTCCCAGATCCGTGAATTGGTGCTGGAGGCGGAATACTGGTCCCGTCAGGATGGCGCTGACCTGGTGGCCGACCGGCATGTGGAAAAAGCCATCGCGGAGAGACGTTATCGCCATAATCTGCCCGATGAGCGGATCAGGGAGATGATGCAGCGCAATATGATTATGATCGCTACCGAAGGGGCGGTCGTGGGGCAGGTAAACGGACTTTCCGTTTACAGCCTGGGCGATATCACCTTTGGCAAACCCTCCCGTATCACCTGTCGCACCTATCTTGGCCGCCAGGGCATCATCAATATCGAACGGGAGGCACAGATGAGCGGCCCGATCCATGACAAGGGCGTGATGATCCTGAATGGGTATCTGGCCTCGAGGTTTGCCCAGGAAGTGCCGCTTTCCCTCTCGGCGAGCCTCTGTTTTGAGCAGTCCTATGAAGGAGTGGAAGGCGACAGCGCCTCGTCCACGGAGTTGTATGCGCTCCTTTCGAGCCTCGCCGGCGTTCCGCTCAAACAGAATATTGCGGTGACGGGCTCTGTCAATCAAAAAGGGGAAATACAGCCGATCGGCGGAATCAACCAGAAGATCGAGGGATTCTTCCAGATTTGCCAGGTCAAGGGGCTCACGGGAGACCAGGGTGTGATCATGCCGCAGCAGAACCTGGACAATCTGATGTTGCGCCAGGAGGTCATCAATGCCGTCAAAGAAGGTAAATTCCACATCTATGCCGTCAGCAGCGTTGACGAAGGCATCGAGATCCTCACTGGTCTCCCCATGGGCGAGCGCAAAGAGGGACGCTTCCCCGAGGGAAGCATCAGCGCCCTGGTGGAGAAGGCCTTGCGGGGCATGGCCGACAAGCTGAAGGCCTATTCCCATTCGCCCGGCGAAGAGCGAAAGGGGCGGAAAAAGGGTGCTCCGCAGCAAAAATAGGTGCTGTTCTCAGGCGACGCTTATGTCGACGCTGCCTTCCCAATAACCGTGGAGATTGCAGCGCTGATGGGCGATGAGGGTCACTTTTCCCGCTGCCGGAGCTTGTTTCAGGACGACGTTGAAAACCACCCGCGGATTAAGATAGCCTTGGGGCTGAAAATCAATCCTGCCGGCCGGTTCATTGCCGATATTGAGTTCAATAAACTCGATCCAATGGGACGGACCCATGGGATGAAGAATCTCGCCGACGCTCACTTCCACCGTGAATGGCTCGCCGATTTTCACTTTGGCGGGGGAAGTGATAAACGGCACGTGACTCTTCTCCAGTCCCGTCTTGTTCGACGGGTCCTGAACGCGGTTAATAGATTCAAAGAGGCGTTGGTTCACCTTGGTAGGGAAATACCTCTCGATGGCCGCGGCCTCCGGCGCCATTCCCAACACGATGGTTCCCCATTGTAGCAAACTTGAAAAAATCTCTCCGTTCCATAGGTTCTCCTGAAATTCGTTATTACTGTCTTGAGCCCGTCCGGATACTTATTCCTCTAGAAGGGTAACGTTCTTCTATGGTACATATTCCTTGAAGGCCGTGCTGGCAATAATGATAATATATAAGCAGAATGAGAGGCAAAAGCTGAAAAAGCCTTATCAATATAACCCGGAGTGAAGAACCTTACCAGAGTCGTCGGCTTCAACCAAATTTGTTGTATGAAATAGTCTTCATCATATTCAAAACGTGTAGGAAAATCCCTTCCAAAATTCTTCCCAGCTAAATCCAATTTATTAATTCTATTTGCATTACTCGCCTCAGCTCGCTTGTTGAAGACTGGTATATTATTTGCAATAAATTGATCGTGGCGCTATGAGCGTTTAATCAATTAGGAGAGCAGAGATGAAAAAGGACTTTTAACTGCACTGGTCAAGGCTGTCAGGTACGCCGTTTCACCCTGATGCCCCGCGCGGAGGCGAACTCTTTCAAATTGGAACCCTGCGAATGGGAGGTAGAAAATCCTGAATCATCGAAGGTGTGCGAAATTCAACGCCTTTTCATCAAAGAGTAGTTGGGATTTTCCCCAAATTACAGCCACCTGATTACTATTAAGAATAAGCACAGCTTTTTTTGTGGCCCTAATCCTGACGATATTACCTGCAAAAGGACATCAAACAAATGGCAATGGTTTATAATTTTGCAAGAAATTTTTTATTTTTGATAGTAATTTTAAGCATTCTGTTAATCAACTTAATTCTGCCGGGAAGATAACTCTTCGCAGATCCGCCTCAAAACCGCCGCGACGATTATCAGATAGTGGTGTAAAGAAAGTCCCGTTCAAACTGTCCTCTACCTATTGTTCAATAGGGTGCGGCAATGGTCCGCTAGGTCGGCCTCGTGATCTTTAAGACAGAAGAAGATTCTGCCGTCCCCCGGTTTTATTCTCCGACAATATTTTTGCGCATCACTCCTACAAGCCTTGGCAAAGAGCCGAATGTTCTTTTCTAATTTGGTTATGTGGTCTTTGCAGGCCGGGGACAAATCCCGGCTATGTTCCTTCATGCAGGCCGCGATTCTGCCCCTACCCGGTTGAATGTCCTTGCAAAATTGTTGCATGTCTGCACTGCAGGGGTCCGTATTAGTTGGTTCCTGAGGTGTTGCCGCTAAGGCCGTTCCAAAGAAAAAGATCGATAATAAGCTAACGATTATGATGGTCTTTTGCATAAACATCACCTCCAGAGATGCAAATTTAGTCACCTATAAATGTGGGGCCAGTTCAAGCGACCTGCCCGGATCTTTTTGAAACGGGACGGCGGCGCAAAAGGACATAGGTTGCCCCCGCACCGCCGTCATGCAACTGGGCGCTGGCAAAGGCAATTACCCATTTGCGCCAGTAGCCGTGGCTGAGCCATTCATGGACCTTGTTTTTCAGGACCGCTTCTCCTGGAGAAGAAAGACCGCGCCCATGGATGATCAGGACGGCCCTCTTCCCTGCATTGACCGAAGCCTTCAGGAAAGACGTAAATGCTTCTTTTGCCTGTTCCGCATTGAGCCCATGAAGATCGATATGGGCCTGGATGGAAAAATCACCGCAGTGCAGCCTCCGGGCGAACTCCTGGTGGACATTGTACCCGGTCCCTTCCATATATTCCGGGGTATCCGAGACGATAAAGCCCTCGCCTTGATTTACGAGCCTTACCAGCTGAGATAAGGCTTCATTTTCGGCGCTGTATGGGGGCCTTGCCGCCGGTTTCATATTAAAATTCGCCGCAAAATAATGATCTTTTACGAGCGGATCTACCCCTGTCATGGCTTCGAGAAAGAGCTGCGCTTCCTGCTGGGGGACAGGGGCCGGTTCCTTTTTCCCTGGAGATGATTTATAGGCAGGACGAGCAGGCAGCAGGGCTTGGCGCTCAACCAAACCCTGCAGGCGGGCGAAGGGGTGATGCATTAAAGAGGTTCTTGGCGGTAAGTCGTCAATGACCTTTTTCTTTGCCATTTTCTCCCCCTCCTTCCCCGCTAGAATAGCAACCTTCGTCCCGAAAAGACAAGCTAAATTTCAACAGGATTTCATTGATGAATGGCCAGGCTCAAGATAAGCTCTATGAGGCCGGTAGGGAAAAGGCCCAACCAGACCAGCAGGAAGGTCAGGAAGGCCAGCATGGCGTGGCCGGTGGGGGAAATCTCCGGAAGGGGCTGTTCTTCCGCTTCCTCAGCACTTCCCGGTGGCGCGAACATGACGATGATGAGGCGCAGATAGTAAAAAAGCCCGATGGCGCTGTTGATAACAAGGATGGCCACGAGCCACCAAAGGTAAGAATAGATTCCCGACGCCAGCACGTAGAACTTTCCCAGGAAACCGGCCGTAAGTGGGATGCCGGCCAGGGAAAAAAGCATGGCCGTAAAGACGCCGGCGAGCCATGGGCGTCGCCAGGCGAGTGCCCGGTAATGATCAATGCTGTCTGCGTCGCCCGCAGCAGTGGAAAGCACGGTGACGATGCCAAAGGCGCCCAGGATGGTTACAAAGTAGGCCGTCAGGTAGAACGTCACAGCGGTGACTCTAACATCGTTGCTGGCCAGGAAAGCCACGAGCAGATAGCCCAGATGGGCGATGGAGGAGTAGGCCAGGAGGCGCTTGACGTTGCGCTGGCCGAGGGCAAGAAGGTTCCCAACGAACATGGAGGCCACGGCAATGCTGCTGAAGATCATAAAGAGGATGCCCTCAGCCGGGAGAGGGACGTTGTTGAAGTAGCGCAGCAGGAGGGCGAAAACGGCACCTTTTGAAACCGTGGCGATGAAGGCTGCCACCGGCGCCGGCGCGCCTTCGTAAACATCGGGAGACCACATGTGGAAGGGGACGAGCGCAAGCTTAAAGCCCAGGCCGGTGATGATGAGAGCGGTGCCGGCCAGCAGCAGGACCGTGGTACCGCGGCTGGCCATCAATACTGCCAGGCCGCCGAATTCCATCGTCCCGAATTCCGCGTAGAGCAAGGCCATGCCGAAGAGCAGGAAGGCAGAGGAAAGGGCGGCCAGGATCAGGTATTTTAGGGAGGCCTCGATACATCTTTCCCGGTACGCGGGGTAGGCGATCAGGCCATAGAGGGATACACTAAGCGTTTCGAGGCCGAGGATGAGAGAGGCAAAATGGCTGCTTGCTACCAGCACGGCCGCCCCCGTTACGGCAAGGAGGAGCAGCAGGTAAAATTCTTCCGGGGCCGCGTCGTTTTTCTCAAGGTATCCATAGGCAAACAGGGCGGTGAAAAGGGCGGCAGCGAAAATCAGCCCCAGGTAAAAAAAGGCGTAACGATCGAGGATTAACAGGGTCGTCACATGCTGCGGTAAAAAATCAGCCACCGCCCGCAGGGAAAGCAGGGCCAGTGTGAGACCGCCGATGGTTAGGGCCGCAGTCAAGCGGTGATTTCTGTGTAAAGTTATCGCAAGCGTGGCCGCCAAGGCCGTACCGGCGATTATGACCAACGGCAGCAGCGGGATTAAGGCCGAATAGCTCATGGCAAACCCTCTCCTCTTCCTCCGGGCTGGATGGAAATTTCTGCTTGTATTATCTTTCCATAGGGCGGCGGATTGCCCGGTTCGAGCATCTTCAGTGCCGGTCGAACCGTCTTTAGGACAGGCTGCGGGTAAAAGCCCAGGAAGACGAGGATGGCGATTAGAACCACCATGACCAGGGATTCCCGCAGCGTGGTGTCGGGCAGGGGTGCCGCACTCGGCGGCGGTCCCCAAAATACCTTTTGGATGAGCCACAGTGCATAGACGGTGGCGGCAATAAGACCTGTCGCGGCCACTGCCGCCGCCCCCCCATTCTCCTGGAATGTTCCCAGAAGCACCAGAAATTCGCCGATGAAATTCCCCAGGCCAGGCAGCCCCAGGGAGGCCAAGGCCAGAAACGTGGCAAAACCACTCATCCGGGGAAGGCATGACCAGAGCCCTCCCATCCGCTCAATATCTCGTGTTTGGAGACGTTCCTGAAGCGCCCCGGCGATGATGAACAGCCCACCCGTACTAAGCCCATGGCAGATCATCTGCATTACCACCCCCTGCAGAGCCAGTTCGTTACCTACCGATACCCCCAGGAGGACAAATCCCATGTGACTGATGCTTGTATAGGCGATGAGCCTTTTGAGGTCACGTTGGGCGAAGGAAAGCACGGCCCCGTAAAGTATGCCCGCGATGCCCAGCACCATCCCAGGGCCAGCCAGGGAAGCGAAGGCTGCGGGGAAAAGGGGGATAAGGAAACGCAGGAAGCCATAGGCGCCTGTTTTTAGAAGGAGCCCCGCCAGAATGATGCTTCCGGCCGTCGGTGCTTCCGTATGGGCGTCGGGAAGCCAGGTGTGCAGGGGAAGGACGGGCAATTTTACGGCAAAGGCTGTAAAGAAACCAAGCATCAGCCAGAAGGAGAGGGAGGGGTTCATGGCCGTACTTAATAATGGTCCGTAGTCGAAGGTGTAATCGCCCGTGCTTTGGCCGTGGGCAAAGTAAAGCCCCAAGATCGAAACCAGCATCAATAATCCCCCGAGCTGGGTGAAGATAAAAAATTTGTAGGCGGCGGCGGCGCGTTTCTCGTGTCCCCAAAGGGCAATGATAAAGTACATGGGCACCAGCATCAGCTCCCAGAAGACATAGAAAAGAAACAGATCGAGGGCCAGAAAGACGCCGATGATCCCCGCGAGCGCCCAGAGCAGGTTCAGATAGAAGAAACCGGCGCGTTTCACGATCTCGGTCCGGGAACTGAGCACGGACAGAAGTCCCAGGAAAAGCGTGAGGACAATGAGAAGGAAACTGAGGCCGTCCAGGGCGAGATGGAAACCGATGCCCAGGGTGGGTATCCAGGACCTGTAAAACTCCAGACGCCAGGCGCCTGTTTCAGAAAAATAGAGCGGCCAGATCCCCAGCACCAGCACCAGGTCGACAGCCAGCGTTGCCGCCGCAATCCAAGGGGCGTCATGGGGGCGGCTTCTCCCCGCATACCAGGCGAGCACACCTCCCAATAAAGGCAATATCACAATCAAGACCAGGATCATCGGGACACCGCCAAGGCAATCATCAACACCGCGCCCAGGGAAAGGACCGCGGCATACCAGCGGACATTCCCTGTTTGTGCGTAGCTCAGGAGCCGGTGCGACGCGGTGGCGCTCCAGGCTAGGCCGGCGGCTATGAAGTCGAGAAAATCGTTTTTGTTAACCCTGGCAAACCACAGGAAAGGACCGACGATTAAATTGTTATAGAGCCAATCAAATCCCCATCCCGCTGACCAGAGCTGTTTCAGTATGTTAACTGCACCTATCCATCTAACAGGAACCACGTCTTCCGCCAGGCTAGGTCTTTTGTAGTAAAAAAGGTAGGCCGCATATATCCCGCCCAAGGAGACAAGCGAGGCCACCAGTTGCAACAAAAATTCAACACTAAAAGCGGCAGAAGCAAAAGGTTTAGCGACCTCCAGGAAATCCGTCAGAAACGAAAGGCTTCCCAGCCAGCGGGGCGTCTCCAGAAAGCCGCCGACCAGTGATAATGCGGCCAAAACAACCAAAGGAAGAGCGACAAAGGGAGAAGTTTTCCTGCTGATTTCCCCCTTTACCTCTCCGAAGAAGACGAGAAATACCACGCGGAAGGAGTAGAGGGAAGTAATGAATGCTCCCGCCAGCCCGGCCGCCCAGAACAGGCCTCCGCCGGCCGGTGCCGCCCAGGCCTGTTGGAGGATCAAATCCTTTGTGTAAAAACCGGCAGTGATAAGAGGAACGGCGCTCAAGGATGCAGAGCCGATCAGGAAAGTCCAGAATGTCAGGGGCAGTTGTTTCCGCAAGCCGCCCATTTTACAGAGATCGCGTTCATGGTTCATGCTCAGCATCACGGCGCCGGCCCCGAGGAACAGGAGGGCCTTGAAAAACGCATGGGCCATAAAATGGAAGATCGCCGCCGCCCAGGCTCCCACTCCCAGGGCCAGGAACATGTAACCGATCTGGCTGATCGTCGAATAGGCCAGCACGCGCTTAATGTCCCGCTGGACGAGGGCGCTGCAGCCGCCCAGGAGCAGAGTGGCGGCGCCAATTACCGCCACGGCAACCTGCGCCGCCGGCGCCATGCCAAAGAGGATATTCATACGGGCAACGAGGTAAACACCCGCCGTAACCATGGTGGCCGCATGGATCAGGGCGCTCACCGGGGTAGGGCCGGCCATCGCATCGGGCAGCCATACCTGGAGGGGCAACTGGGCAGACTTGCCGACGGCTCCCCCGAGGAGGAGGAAGGCGGCAGTCGTCGCCAGGACCGACCCCGTCACCCACTCTTGCGGGGCCTGCTGCAGCAACTCCCGAATCTGCATGGTTCCCAGGTTGCTGGCGAGTAAAAAGATGCCCAGCAGGAGGGCAACGTCGCCGACACGGGTGACAACAAAGGCCTTCCGGGCGGCGTAGCCGTTGGCGGGGTCCCGGTACCAAAAGCCGATCAGCAGGTAACTGCACAAGCCTACTCCTTCCCAGCCCAAATAGAGGAAGAGCAGGTTGTCGGCCAGGACCAGGATGAGCATTGACCCCATAAAGAGATTCATGTAGGCAAAGAAGCGATGGTATCCCTCCTCTCCCCGCATATAAGCCACGGAATACAGATGGATGAGAAAACCCACGGTGGTGATAACCAGGATCATGGCCAGCGCCAGCGGATCGAGGCAGAACGCAATGCCGGACTCCAGGCCCGTCGCCGGCAGCCACGTCCAGAGCGTCTGGGTAAAGGTGTGGCCGTTGGGAGGCGAAGCGATGAAGGCCGCACCCATGCCGGCGGCAAGGAGCGCGGAGAGGCCTACCGTTCCGACGCCGATGGCCGCAGCAAACCGGCTCGGCAGCGAGGAACCTGCCGCTGCCAGGATAGCGAAACCAGCCAGGGGCAAAGCGGGTATGAGCCAGAGCAGTTCGTACATATCAGCCTCTCATCCTTCCGGCCGCGTTCGCATCCACGGTCTTATGGAGGTGGAAAAATCTCAGGACAAGTGCCAGTCCTACCGCCACTTCCGCTGCCGCCATCACCAGGATAAAAATGAACATTACCTGGCCATCGGCCTGCTGCCAGCGCGCCCCGGCAGCTACAAAGGCCAGGCCGGCGGCGTTGAGCATGATCTCAAGGGACATGAGCATGAACAGAAGATTCCGCCTTGCCAGGAGCCCGATCAAACCCAGGCAGAAGAGAATTGCCGCCAGCAAAAGGCTGAGTTGGCCGGAGAAGGAGATCATGTCTTGCCCTCCCTTACCTTCCTCTCTTTGTTATCCTTCCGGCCCAGATGATAGGCGCCTACCAGGCCGGCCAGGAGCAGCAACGAAGCCAGCTCGACCCCCAAGAAATAGGGGCCGAAAAGGGCGAACCCAACTTGTTTGGAATCGACCATGCCGATCCCGCTGATTCCTCCCCGATGCGTAGTGAAGATAAAAATGAGCTCGCCCAAGAGGAGGGCGGCCAGCACCGTCGGACCAATCCAGTTAAGAGGTCCCAGCCACGCCTTTTCCTGTTCTTCCGCTTCACTTCCCATGTTCAGTATCATGATCACGAAGACGAAAAGCACCATGATGGCGCCGGCATAAATAATCGCCTCCAGGGCGGCCGCAAAGGGGGCCCCGGAGAGAAAAATGACGATGGCCACGGCCAAGAGGGAGACGATGAGATAGAGCAGGGCATGGACCGCATTCGTCCGGCTGATGGCCATGGCCGTGCAAAGGACGGCTATGGCGCCTGTCAAGTACATTATGGCATTCATACTGATATCTCCTTTTTATTACGAGGTTATCATGGCTGAAGGCCCCGGATATCGACGGGCGGGTCTTCGTTTTCCGCCGCGCCTTTATCCTTGCCAGCCAGGGCCAGCCCGGCCACGCGATAATAATTATAACCAGGATATTTCCCCGGACCGCTGATCAGGAGATCCGTTTTTTCGTAAACCAAATTCTCACGCCGGTATTCACCCATCTCAAAATCCGGGGTAAGCTGGATGGCATAAGTCGGACAGGCCTCCTCACAGAAACCGCAGAGGATGCAGCGGGAAAAATTGATCCGGAAAAATTCGGGATACCTTCTGCCCTGTTCATCCGATTTCGCCTGTAGAGAGATGCAGTCCACGGGGCAGACGGCGGCGCAAAGGTAGCAGGCTACGCACCTTTCGCCTCCGTCGGGATCGCGGCTGAGGATGATGCGTCCCCGCCAGCGGGGCGGCAGGAGGGGCCTCTCTTCCGGGTAGAGGACCGTCTCCCGTGCGCGGAAGAGGTGCAGAAAGACGTCCCACAGAATTTTAAGCATATCCTTCATTATCGATCCTCATGGGGAGGCGGCAAGGATGAAACCACCCGTAAACAATATATTGAGCAAGGTCAAAGGAAACATCACCTTCCATCCGAAAGCCATTAGCTGGTCATAGCGCGGCCGGGGCAGGGCCGCTCTGAGCAGGATAAACATGCAGATGCACAGGAATGTCTTAAGGACAAACCAGGCCAGGGGCGGCAGAAAAGGGCCCTGCCAGCCGCCGAGGAAAAGAATGGCAATCAGGGAGGAAACGAGGGTGACGCCCAGATATTCGCCCACAAAAAACATGCCGAACTTCATGCCCGAATATTCAGAGTGATAGCCGGCGACCAGTTCATTCTCCGCCTCGGGAAGATCGAAGGGCAGGCGATGGGTCACCGCCAGGCCGGCGATGGCGAATACGACGAGTCCCGGAAACTGGGGGATGCAAAACCAGATGTCTCGCTGCGCCTCGACAATTTCGCGGAGGTTGAAAGAACCGGCGAGCATGACCACACCCATCAGGGAAAGGCCCATGAACACCTCGTAGCTGATCATCTGGGCAGCGGCCCGGAGGCTGCCGAAGAGCGGGTATTTGCTGCCCGAAGACCAACCCGCCAGGACGATGCTGTAAACGCTAAGGGCTGACAGGGCCAGAAAAAGAAGCAGTCCGATGTTCAGATCCACGATCTCGATCCCCGGCGCAAAGGGAATGACGGCGAAGGTCATCAGCCCGGTCGCCACGATAATGGCCGGCGCCAGGATGAATACCGGTTTATCGGCGAAGGGAGGCACCCAATCCTCCTTCCAGAAAATTTTTATCATATCCGCCAGCACCTGGAGTAAGCCAAAGGGGCCGACCCGGTTTGGGCCATAGCGGTCCTGCCAGAGTCCCAGGAGCCGCCGTTCCAGCCAGATCAGCATGGCGCTGACAAATAATACCCCGCCGAGGACGCCGGCAATTGTAAGGAGCGATCTTGCCATAGAGTTCATTTATGGGGTTTCCTTTTCTGCTTTGACAATCCGGCCCCATGCCGGCAGGGGTGCCCAGGGTTGGCCGGACAGGCCGACGGGCAAGCCAGCCACACCGGCGGGCAGGGAGGAATCTATCCTTACCGCCAGACGCCGCGAGTCGGCACTGTTTCGGAGCGTGACGCGGGCCTCGTCTCCTTCCTGCAAACCCAGGCGTTCGGCGTCGGTTTTTTGCAGGGCCAGATAAGGGTGCGGCGCCAGTTCGGCGATCCCGGCGGCCAAACTGCTCAGTTCTTCAGAGCCGAAGAGGTGGTGGTAAGGCACAAAGAGCCACTCCTTATCAGCGGCGGAAAAAGCATCTGGAATATCGGTAAAATACGCTGGCGCCGCCGTTGCGGGCGCTATGAGACGCCACCCGGGATCTCCCTTGCGCAAAGGGCCTCCAATCCCGGCTTGAAACTTGTTCAGCGCCTGGACGGAATTCCAACCCGGGAACCAATAACGCGCCAGAAGTGGCGGTGGCGGCGTGCCGCCATATCCTTCCATGGAAAAGGCAAGGGGCGAATCGGGATCATCAGGCGGTTTTTGCTCGTGGACATCCCTGTCGGCCGTCATCGCTGTCCTCCCGCTATAGCGGTGGCTCTGGCGGGGTATCTTCTGTCCCACACTCCGGTATTCCGGCGGCGGCGCCGTTCGGGAAAGAGGGCCAAAATCCGACCGCTCTGCTGCCATCGCTTTAGTGATGTCATTGACATTCTGCCATTTTTCTCCCTCCCAGCGGCCGCTGTTGGAGAGCATGGTCCGGAGCCAGTTCACGCTTTCCTTAATCCCATCCTGGGGCGCAAAGACCTTGAAAAAACGCTGGGCACGGCCTTCGCTGCTCACAAAGGTGCCTGTCGATTCCGCCCAGACAGCTGCGGGCAACAAAGTATCGGCATGTCTGGCAGTCTCACTCGCGACGGAGTCGATCACAATGACCCGGTCGGCGCTTTCCAAAAATTTATGCACCTGCTCGGTTTCCGCCCTCCGGAAGAGATCGTTTTCCAGGATGATAAGGGTGTTGATCTTTTCTTCGGCAGCGGCGGCAAAGGCCTTCCCGAGGTCCTTTGTTTCCAGCAAGCCCAGCCCGAAGCTGTTGCATTCCGGCATGGTGAGACAAAGGGCCGCGGGCTTTCCCTCGCTGCAGAGGGCCCAGGCAATATCGGCCGCGGCGTGGATGATCGCCATACTTCCCGAACTCACGCCGGAGACCACGAGGGGACGTTGGGCTTCACGCAGGCCAGTGGCGATGGTAGCGGCCAGGGCCAGCATTTCTTCAGAAAGATCGGGCACGGGGGGCGCCGTTTTATTCAGGACGCTGGCAACGGCAAAACCGAGGCGCGCCAGATCATCCGGGGCGGCACGGCAGGTGCGCTCCGCCAGTTCGTCCAGGGCAGTAGAGGCCGGCGTCGCGATAAAGAGCGGTCCTCTGTCTTCCTGCATGGCGACGCGGACGATGGTGTCGTCCCAGTCGGGAATCTTCATCTCCTTCACCCTTGCCAGCGGCCGGTTGCGGACTGCCTGTCTCAAGGCAAGGGCCAGCAGGGGCGCCGTATTCATGACGTCCTCACCGAGGATAAGGACAGCATCGGCCAGGGCGGCATCGTGGAGCGAGGCTGCCGGGGCGGGGCCGGTCTTCAGGATTGAGATCGCCTCGGCGACAAGGCCGCATTCAGTTTCGGACATGCCGGCATAAAAAGAATCGGGACCCACCAGGGTGCGCAGGGCATAGTTTGCCTCCAGGGATGACCGGGGCGAGCCGATCCCCATCATCCGGGCGCCGGGCCGGAGCAGTGAAGCCAGATCGGCTGCCCTTTCCTCTTCACTGCCCGGCGCCGGATGGTCGCCGCCCCCGCTTGTCGAGAGCGGCCCCCGGAGCCTCTGGGGGTGATTGACGAATTCGTATCCGAAGCGTCCCCGATCGCAGAGGAAATAGCCATTTACCTCGCCGTTGTAACGGTTCCTGATCCTCCGGAGCATTCCGTAGCGCTCGCCGGGGATGGTGTTGCAGCCCAGCCCGCAGTGGACGCAGATGGAAGGCGCCGTCTGGAGGTCCCAGGCGCGTGTGAAGTGGCGCTGAAAGGTTTTGTCGGTGAAGACGCCGGTGGGGCAGACTTCCACGAGGTTGCCGCTGAAGGCATTTTGCAGCGTCCCTTCCTGATGCCTTCCGAAGTATACGTTATGATGGGAGGCAAAGGCCGCAAAGTCGCGTCCGCCCGCATAATCGCGGTAGAACCGGACGCACCGGTAGCAGTGGATGCAACGGTTCATCTCGTGGTTGATATGGGGTCCCAGGTTCTGGTTACGGTAGGTCCGCTTCTTGAAAGGGTATCGGCGATAAACATGCCCTGTCATCAGGGTCATGTCCTGGAGGTGGCATTCGCCGCCTTCGTCGCAGACGGGGCAATCGTGGGGATGATTAATCATCAGCAATTCGATGATGCCCGCCCGGAATTGCCTCGTCTCGGGATCGTCAATGGAGATACGCATGTTCTCGGTAACGGGCGTCATGCAGGACATGACGATCCTGCCCCTTGTGTCCTTATCGTCGCGGAACTGTTTTACGGCACAGGCCCGGCAGGCACCAACGGAATGCAGGGCCGGATGCCAGCAGAAGTAGGGGATATCGAAACCCAATTCTAGACAGGCATGGAGAAGATTCTGGTCCTCTTTCACTTCATAGGGCTTGTCATGGATATAGATCTGCACCATCTCTTAGCTCCAGGGGCAACTTTTTCCTTTAATGTGTCCTTCAAAATCTTCACGAAAGTATTTCAAGCCGCTCTCCAGGGGCATCATGGCGCCCGGTGCGAAAAGGCAGAAAGTGCGGCCCACCCCCATCATGAAAATCAACGAGCGCAAGGTCTCCATGTCGCTGGGTTCTCCCTGCCCACCCTCGATGGCGCCGAGCAGGCGCTCCGTCCATAACAGGCCCTCCCGGCAGGGCGTACACCAGCCGCAGGATTCGCGCGCAAAAAAGCGCTCCAGATTCAGGAGAAAACCGACCGGGCAGGTCTTGTCGTCCAGCACGACCATGGCGCCGGTTCCCAGGCGGCTGCCCACCTTTTGAGGGGAAGTGAAATCCATCGGCGTCTCCAGGTGTTCCGCCAGGAGAAATTGCGTCGAGGCGCCGCCCGGGATTAATGCGCGAAACTTGAAGCCCTCGGCCATCCCGCCCGCATGCTCTTCCAGTATCTCCTTTATGGTTGTTCCCATGGGTAGTTCCCAGGCGCCGGGCCGCTTTACGTGTCCGCTGACGCCGAAGAGCTTGGTTCCCCCGTCTGCGCAGCGGCTCAGCTGTGCATACCATTCGGCGCCGTTTTTAATAATATGGGGCACGTTGCAGAGCGTTTCGGCATTGTTGGCGATGGTAGGTTTTCCCCAGAGGCCCAACTCGCCGGCATGGAGGGTCCGGGGACGGGGCACGGGGCGCTTCCCCTCCAGGGCGTTCAAGAGGCCCGTCTCTTCCCCGCAAATATAACGGCCGGCGCTGGTATGCACCGCTATGTCCAGGGAGAAGCCGGAATTAAGGATGTTCTTCCCCAGGTATCCCCGCCGGTACGCCTCGTCGATGGCCCGTTTGATGTTCCGGACCGGAGTATTATATTCCCACCTAAGAAAGATATAGGCCTGATCCGCCTGCACCGCATAGGAGCCGATCAGGATGCCTTCCAGCAACTGATGGGGATTTCCCTCGAGCAGCAGGCGGTCCTTGAAGGTTCCCGGTTCCATTTCGTCGGCATTGGCGAGGAAATATCTCGGCCGGCGGGGGTCCGCAAGCGGCGCCATGGATTCCCACTTGACACCCGTGGGAAAACCAGCCCCGCCGCGCCCCCGGAGGTTGGCTTTTTTCACCTCCTCGATGACTTCCCCGGCAGTCATGGTCGAGAGGACACGCCGCAAAGCCTGGTAGCCTCCGTATCTCTCGTATTCCTCCAGGTCCAGGGGACGCCCGTCCTCTCGCAGGGCGCCCGTCAGGGGGAATTGTCTGAGCCTGTCTTCCTTATTGGTATTGGCGGAGGATGTCATCGATTTTCCCTTGGTCAAGTTTAGTGAACAATACCTCATCGACCATCATAGCCGGGGCGTCCTTGCAGATCCCCAGGCAGGCGATCGGCATGAGCGTGAAGCGGCCGTCTTTAGTCGTTTCTCCCGGTTCGATTTCCAAACGTTTCTTCAGGTGCTCCCGCAGCATGTCGGAGCCCATCACCCAGCAACTTATGCTGTCGCAGATAAAGATGATGTGCCGACCCAGGGGCTTGAGATAAATATGACTGAAAAAAGTCCCCACGGCCTCGACCTCGTCAGCTGTCATATCGAGCAGTTCCGCCAGCTCTTCGATATCTCCGGAAACCCAGCCGCGCTGGCGCTGCACGATCTTCAGCGCCTCGATCGCTGCCGCCTGTCGATGGGGATAGCGTGCCGCTTCTCTCAGTATTTCCTGCTTTTCTGTGTCTGTCAGCAAATGAAAGTCACCTCCGGGTAATCCCTTTCTCAACGATCCACATCGGCCAGGACAAAATCGATGCTTCCCAGAAGGGCAATGAGATCGGCAATCATGACCCCTCGTGTGATCTCGGGAAGCATCTGCAGATGGGCAAAAGAAGGAGTGCGGATGCGCACCCGGTAGGGCATGGCCTGTCCATCGCTCATCAGGTAGTAGCCGTTCATGCCCTTTGTTGCTTCGATGCCGAAGAAAGCCTCGCCCGGCGGGATCACCGGCCCCCAGCTTACATTTAAAAAGTGGGCGATGAGGGTCTCGATGTCCTGCATCGTTTTTTCTTTGCGGGGAGGAGTCACGAGGGGATGGTCAGATTTATAGGGGCCTGCGGGCATGTTGTCGAGGCACTGTTCGATGATGCGCAGGCTCTGCCTCATTTCCTCCACGCGAATGGCGCACCGGTCATAGCAGTCGCCGTGTTGGGCCGTGGGAACGTCGAATTCGTAGCGGTCGTAGCCGGAGTAGGGCCGCTTTTTCCTCAGGTCCCACGCAAGGCCGCAGGCCCGTAAACCCGGCCCCGTAACCCCCCATTCGATGGCCTGGTCCAGCGAATAGCCGCCGACTCCCCTTGTTCTTCTTCTGAAGATGGCGTTTTTCATGATCAGCGTGTCGTACTCCTTCAACCGGCGGGGAAAAAACTTGACGAATTCCCTGATCAGCCGGTCCCATCCCCTGGGCAGGTCCTGGGCCACGCCGCCGATGCGGAACCAACTGGGATGCATCCGCCCCCCGGTTATGCCGGAGATAATGTCGAAGATCCTTTCCCGGTCGTTGAAGGTGTAAAAAACCGGCGACATGGCCCCCACGTCCTGGGCAAAAGTGCCGTAGAAAACCAGGTGGCTGGCGATCCGGAACAATTCCGCCAACATGACGCGGATCGTCTGAGCACGGTCGGGGACGGCAATGTCCGCCAGTCTTTCCACAGCCAGGACGTAGGCAAGATTGTTCATCACGCCGCCCAGGTAATCGATGCGGTCCGTGTAGGGAATGAATGTATGCCAGGTCTGGCGTTCCCCCATCTTCTCGGCCCCCCGGTGGTGGTAGCCGATATGGGGAAGGGCCGTGACAATTTCCTCACCCTTGAGCTGCAACATGATCCGCAGCAAGCCGTGGGTGCCGGGATGATGGGGGCCGAAGTTCAGAAACATGGTTTCGGTACCGTTGTCGTCCGGCGACAGGCCCCACTCTTCGGGATGAAATGCCGCCGCCCGCTCTTCCTCTTCCTGCTTGTCGTCGGGAAGACTGAAAACACCCATTTCCGTAGCCCGCGCCGGATGGTCCTTGCGCAGGGGATGCCCCTGCCAGGTTGTTGGCATCAGGATTCTGGTGAGATGCGGGTGGCCGGTAAATTCGATGCCGAACATGTCCCAAGCCTCCCGTTCATACCAGTTAGCCGCCGGCCAAATGTTCGTGATGCTCGGCAGGGAGGGATGTTCGCCCGCCAGCATTACCTTGATGCGGATATCTTCGTTTCGCTCATGGGAAAGAAGATGATATATGACGCTGAAGTCGCCGGCAGGTTGTCCCTGGCTGTGGGCGCGGGTGCGCTCGTCGGTCGCTGTCAGGTCGAAGAGCATGCGATAGGGGCGCTCCACCCCCTGCTTTAAATACCCCAGCAACTCCTGCAACCCTGACGGTGCTACCCAGACGGTGGGAATGGCGTCGACGGCGGGCTGCCCGGTAACCGTCTCCTCTCCAAATTTATTTTTTATATCCATGATAATGGGAGGGAGATCCTTGATTTCGACGCCAGTCATCTATGGTCCAGTCCTTTTCTATTCAGAGCTTGTCGGGAGAGGGCAGTTCGGTAGCCATCAGACGGGCCGGCCCTTTTATATCTTTCATGGCAGGCGGTTCAGGGCGCTCCACCCTCTGGGACCCGGCAACCCAGCTCAAGGGACGCCGTTCCTTGCCCACGGCACTCTGGAGCAGAAGCAGACCTTCCATAAAGGCCTCGGGACGCGGCGGGCAGCCCGGCACATAGACATCGACGGGAAGGAAGGTGTCCACTCCCTGGACGACGCTGTAGATATCGTACATTCCACCGGAATTCGCGCAGGAGCCCATGGAAATCACCCAGCGCGGCTCCATCATCTGTTCATAGAGACGTTTGATCGTCGGGGCAATCTTGATAAACACCGTACCGGCAATGATCATTAGATCGGCCTCGCGCGGTGTTCCTCTAATGACCTCCGCACCGAAACGTGCTATGTCGTAACGGCTGGTAATGCTTGCCGCCATTTCCACGTAGCAGCAGGAAAGCCCGAAATTAAACGGCCAAAGCGAGTTTTTGCGGCCCCAGGCCACAATTTCCTGCAGGCGGGAAAAGACTATCCCCTCATGAAGAGGGGAGTTCGGCAGCATTTGCCGGTTATTTCCCGCCGCCGGGGAGTTCCTGGCAAAGAAACTTTTCATCGTTCCGTCCCGGTGAGCAAAATCTTATCTCCCGTCCGATTGGACCTTCCCCAATTCAAGGCCCCCTGCCGCCAGAGATAGGCAAGCGCCACCGCGAGCACGGCTATGAAAAGGGAAATTTCGATATATCCCGCCCATCCGACTTCGCGTACCACGACCGACCAGGCAAAGATGAAGACCGCCTCGATATCGAAAATGACGAAAAACATGGCGACCATGTAAAATTGCACATCAAAGCGCAGACGAGCGGGACCCGTGGGAACCATGCCGGACTCATAGGGCTCACCCGTTGATCTTTCACGGTGCTTTTGGCCCAGTGCGTAAGAGAGAGCAAGCATTGCGGCCACCAAAAGGATGACAGCCATGAAATACACGATCATCGGCCACAGGGGCGTTGCATAATCAGCTATTCCGGCCATTTTAAAAGGTCTCCTCGGTTGGTTTTTGGGTGCGATTTATTAATAATTACTTGGCAGGGAGCGGTTAAGCAATGAGGATAAAGTGGCAGGTAAGTGGTAGGTACAACCTACTACTTGGAGACGATGTTTTTCAGGTTATTGAAAATAATAATGCGCCATGAATGATACTGTCAATAGTGCTTAGACGGCATTGACTGTTTTTTGTGCCGACGGCCGGACAAATATAGCTGGCCTGTCCCTGATCTCAGGGAACTGAGGGGAAGATATCGCCACGGAACTTGAGAATATCGAGATAATATTGGGTGTTATCGGCTTGTTATATCGAGTTTGACTGATAATCGGATGAAAAACTAGTCTGTCCCATTTTTACCAAAGACAGGGGCATCATGCATGATTGCAAGACCTGCCCCCTAACACCCCTCGTCTTATAGACGAGGGGTGTTAGCTCACTTTCTCCTAAGAGCAGATCAATTCTTGCCGCTAGCGCTTCATGAGCGTCTTGATAAAAGCCATGATCTCGTCCTTCATCAGGACATACTTCTCGTCTGACAACTCCATGTAGCGCACGCCTTCCTTGGGCACAAAAATATCCTGGACATGGCTGTGGGAAACGTCACGGCGAAGGCTGGCGAAGTCAATGCCCTTGCTCCACTCGAGCTGACCTTCCTGAGACAGCATGAAATCCAAATACACGCGCAAAGCGTTCGGATGGGGCGCGTCGCGCGGAATCACCAGGCTGCCATTGCCCGCGGTAACATACGTGCCCTCTTTTATGGACTCGGGTATTATCTGCTTAAGCGGCAGGCCCTTGTTGATGTACTCGTTGGTAGGCACATCGCCTGGCCCCACCGCAATCGGATACTTGCCTTGCGCGCAGGCATCCAGCATTTGCCCGTCGTCTCGCGCTATCATCAAATCCTTTTGAGTGAGGAATTTCCGAATGAAATCTTTGCCGAGACCTTCGGTGACGTACCACAGTGTCACAAGCTGCTGGCCAGCTCCGGCGATGCGTGGATCTCTGAGTTCGATTTTTCCTTGCCATTTAGGATCGAGAAGGTCTTTCCACGATTTGAATTCGTTTCCCGAAAGCTGCTTTGAGTTAAAAACAAACGGCGGCTTTACGTACTGGCTGAAAACCAGATTGTACATTCCCGCGTCATCGGCAAACTTCAGCTTGCCCCCGAGCCACTTGTTTGGGTCCCGGGTGTTCGGGCCGGACAGAAATGGTTTGAGAGGAACCAGCGCTTTCGCCGGGAGAAGTGATGTCAGCGTTGTGCTCGTTCCGGCAATCACCAAGTCCGTGGTGTTGCGGCCAGCGGCAAGCTCCGCGAACAGTTTGGGGCTTACCTGTGCGCCGGACATGCCCTGAAACGCGACCTTGATATTAGGATATTTTTTCTGAAAGGCCAGCGTCAGGGCGTCGCGCGCCTTAGAACCTTGCGGTCCGATGATCGAAACTTCTCCTTCCTTTTCGGCTCCAGCTACAATCTGTTCCCAGGATGGTGAAGATTGTGCGGCCAGCGCTGGCGATGACGCTAGCAAGCCAAGAATAATCGAAATGATAAAATTCCTTGCCACAAAAAACGTTGATACCTGCCGAACCTTTTTTGTCAATGAATAAAATCTTTGCGTCATGTTCTTTAACCTCCTAATCATTTGATAAGGCCATCACTTCCGATAATATTGCGACATCCAAACTAGTCCGCACCCGTACGTAAACGGGTGTTAACCTTTTAAGTGACCGGTACTTATTTGTCAAGAAAAAATACCGGTTGGTGGAATACAGGGCTACTTTTTGAGAGATAGGCGCGCCGGAAGGGCCGAAGGACACGGAAGAGGCTGGGGACATAGACGGGCGGGCATAATCTTCCCAAATCGTTTCAACTCCCGGCAGGCACGGCCGGGCGCCTGCCGGACATCTTAAAGCTGGCCCCGCAGCCAACCCCACGCCAGTCCCAGGTACTCGTAGAAAGCCCTTTCCGTATCATCCAGGGCGCCGGCCTGAGGGAAAAGCTCCATGACCGTAAAGGGAGTCCGGAGGGCGTGAAAGTCGGTCGGGGCGGCGATGGGCTCAGTCCCCAACCGTCTGAACATCCGCATGGCCCTTGTCATGTGGGAGGCGGAAGTGACCAAATAAAAAGGGGCGCGACCCACCACATCCTTCAGCAACTTGGCCTGGTCCATGGTATCCCACGATGCTGCCTCCAAAAGTATTCTCTTCCTGGACACCCCCTGAGTGAGGGCGGCCTGAAGCATCACCTGGGCATCGGGTGAAAGCCCCTGATAATCGCCGCCCGAAAGCACCAGGCGCGCCCCGGGCAGGAGGCGTGCCAGCCGCACCCCTTCCAGCAAACGCCTCAAGCTGGCCTCGCTTAACCGGTCTTCCGGGGTGAGGTCCTTGGCAAACCGGGAACCGCCGCCCAACACCACGATCCAGCGCACCTCCTTATATACACGGGATATTGCCACCGGCTGGTACCGGCTTTCCAGGGGATGCAGGATCAAATAACTAAAGGGGCCGAAAGAAAAGAGGTAGAGAAGAAGAATCACCACGAAAAGGAATTTCCTTCTGCTTTTCAGGAGAACCGCCAGCAGGAGGAGTTCGATTACCAGCGGCAAAGGGAAGAAAATCCGGCTGATCAGCTTTTTATAAATAAACATGCCTTACCTTATGTTTTAGTCTATCTTGTGCGGCTGCTATCCTGGCTGCCGCCCTGTTTGTCCCCTACCGGTCAACCCTGGTCCCGTTTCCTTAACGCTTTTCCAAGTTCTTGAAGACGGTATAGGCCTCCATAAAAGTGGGGAAGCCCGTGGTGGGAATCAGCATCAGGAGGGCCTGTTTAATTTCGGCGTCCGTTACCCCCGTCTCTCGCGCCTTCATGATGTGGGTTTCCAACGCTACCAGGCGATTGCTGGCGCCGGAAATCGCGACCTTCAACAACCACCGCGTACCTTCGGAAAGGGGCCCCGACTTTTCATGGATTTCTTTGCCCAGTGCCTCATGATCGGCATAAACTTGCGGAAAATCTTTCTTAAAATCGGTAAAAATATCGTGTAAATCTTTCATCGTCGCACCTCTCCTTTCAGACGGTTTATTTGAAGAAATTATAAATTATTCTGATGGCGGAGCGATGATTTGTCAAGGAATGCGGCCTTGGGGCGCCCATCTCCTTTTCCACAGGCTTTATAAGCCCATGCCTTCTTTCCAGTATCGGTACTCGTAGGGCCACTCTTCTTTCCTCCAGGGCATGACCGCGCACATGCGGTCGCGAAAAGCGTTCCGCCGCGCCTCCACTTCCGGCAAGACCTGGCCCGCCCGCCACTCCGTAACCAGTTTCCTGCCCAGCGCCCGGGCGCGTTCCCTTAGCTCTTCGGTGAAGTCCCCGGAAGGCATGGCGGACATATTTGCGGAAACAGTGCCCACGGGCACCGCTCCTGTCATAATAAGAAACTGGTTCATGTACTCCGGGATCGCCTCTTCTCCGTCCCCGCCCGAGGTTACCAACGATGCCCCATACTTGCCCCAGAATTGCATGCAATGCACGACGCCGACGCACCGGTCCATAAACGCCTTCATCTGGGCGCTCACGTTAAAGATGTAATTCGGGCTGGCAAGGATAAGCCCCTCGGCTCCGGCGATTTTGGCTTTGATGGATTGGAAATCATCCTTTTGCAGACAACTCCCTTTTTTATGACAGGTGCCGCATGCCAGGCAAGGCAATACTTTATCGCCTTTCAGGACGATGATCTCCGTATCGGCGCCTTCCGCCTTTGCACCTTCCACGACGTAGCGCAGAAGCCCTGACGTGTTTCCCTTGAGGCCCTGGGGGCTGGCAAGCAGTGCGATAATCTTCATCAGCATCACCTCGTATTTTTGATGTGAACTTCCTCTTTCGTGGCGGGAGTATAAGTAAGGAGCTCTCTTATGTCAACGGATAATGGCTTGAATACGGCCTTCTGCCAGACTATGCCTTAGGAAGCCAAAAACTCTGCCACCACTTGCTGTTGCGCCGGGCGATTCAGCAGCGGGGCATGGCCGCAATGCTCAATTTCCACGAGGCGGCAACACGGCCCGCGGCGCGTCATGGCCTCCGCCGTTTCCCGGGACAGCACGTCCGACTCTATTCCGCGCAAGAGCAGCGTCGGGCATTTTACGCGGTCAAAAACCGCCCAGATGTCGAGGGCGCCGGCGGGGGGCCGCGCTGGGTCCACGATGCGCGGATCGTAGTGAAGGGTGAACTTGCCGGCATCGGTGCGCCGCCAGGAGGTTTCCGCCAGATGGCGCCAGGTGGCGTCCGTTTGGGGACCGAAGGTGGCGTAAATATTCCGCAGCCACGGCTCCAGAGCGGTCAGCGTGTCAAAGGAAGGGGGATTCCCGACATAAGTGGCAATCCGCTGGAGGGCCCCGGCAGAGATCTCCGGACCAATATCATTGAGTACAAGATGGGTTATCCGTCCCGCCAAGGCCCCCGCCGCCAGCATGATGCCCAGCAGCCCGCCCATGGAAGTTCCGATCCAACGCATTTGGCGGATGCCCAAAGACCGGCACAAATCCAAGACCAGCTCGCTGTAAAAGGGAAATCCGTATTCGCCTACCGGGTCCACCGCCCACTGGCTGCTCCCCCGCCCCAGAGTATCGGGGCAGATCACGTGGTAGCGCGAGGATAGATAATGAGCGAGCGCATCGAAGTCTCGTCCGGTGCGAGCTAGGCCGTGCCAGCAGACCACGACCTCCCCGTCTTCCCTTCCCCATTCCGTAAAATGCAGCTCCCGGCCAGCACAGACCAAGTATCGCGAAGCCATCGTCATAGTTTATTCTCCTGGATCTCTGCCCATGCCCGTAGTGACTTAATAACCGAATGAATCTTAACATGGCTCCCTAAGGTATAACAAGCATTCTCAGCTTGATGATGCTTATTGAAAATAAAGGTAGTGGGTCAGTTTGCATGCTCATCCGCAGTGTTAGGTTGCTGCGCTCTGAAAAGCTAGTCGAGATGTGCTTATCTTCAGGTGCGCCGCTAATCCTTAAACAGATCCAGCAAAATTACCGCACGATAGCATGCCAAGGAGCAGACATACGATTTCATCAGCCTCGAAAAAAATCTCGAAAAAATGTTATCCGATTTGGAAAGCCACTTTTTCAGCACTATTCTTCATCCTCAGTACTAGTAAGGCTTCCTTACTTTAATGATAGTTTTTACCTCCCAAAAAAAATTTCAAAGTTTTATCTTTTCCACCCCATCTGTAAGTAATCTGTAAGTTCTTTTGTGATATAAATTTACTTAACAAGATATTGCGACCTGGATGTACCCCAAAAAAAGGGAATATCCATATATCTTACTTGTTCGGAATATATCGAAGGAACTTAAAGAAAAAATCACGACACTTTAACCGATCTCTTAACCGATGAAAAATTAGATGGTTACTTGGGGGAGGTAGAATAATGTTGCGAAGAAAAGAATCCTTCTTTGTATTATTCTTTGTTTTATTCTGTCTTTTTACCAATATAACATTCTTAAATGACGCAAATGCCGACCCGCTGGTAATAAGTGGATCAAATCAAATGAGTATCAACGGCTCACAGACCCTTGCTGTCTCTGGCGGCAGTGGGGAGTATGCCTGGTCACAAGCGGCTGGGGGCGGCAATCTTCAAGGTACAAGCAGCAATTCTACAAACTTTATTGCACCTGCTTCCAATTCAAATTGCGTTAGCAATGCTACTATCTGTGTAACTGATTCCAGCGCGCAAAGAGCGTGCATTCAGATTGCCATTAACCAGGTACTAGATAACAGTATTGCCTTCGGATATAAGGCAAGCAATTTTTGTAATGGCCCGATTCATAATGGTCCGTATCTATGCTGGCAATGTGGTGTTGTTATAAACAATTATCGGTGCGATGGCTCCCATGGTAATTGCATAAATTTTTCAGCTACACATAATTGCTGTGCTGGTGTGGGATATTCTTGTGACAGTTGTGATTCCTGTCGGTCATATTTTGTTTCAGATGCCTATATGGACCTGGGAGTTCCAACCTCTTCACCCTTCTATCCAGGCAAATTGCCATTAGATCAATTCCAGGATCTTCGCACTGCAGCTCAAATAGCGAATGGCTGTTGTCCGGCAGGATTAACGGCTGGCGATGATTCAAATGATCCGAATAAAGCTAATAACAAGGGCAAGAACTGCGAAGGCTCCGCGACTGTTGGGTCATCCGCAAACCTCAAAAGCGGCAATCTATTCCATTCGCAGGATGTCGGTATACTCACGCTCTCCTATAACAGTATTGATACATACAATGGTCCGTTAGGTAAAAAATGGACACATAATTACAATGAACGGCTAACCGCGGTGAGCGATAATTCGGCGATCATTCTTCAATCGGCAGACGGCAATATCATTTATTACCGGCCTTCCGGTGGGGCCTATTATCCGGAAAATATCAGTGGCGATACCTCAATAATCATAAAATACTCAAACGGCACATACACACGGACTTTGAAAACCGGCACAGTTTACAACTTCAATTCCTCAGGTAATCTTACGACCATAGCGGATAGGAACAACAACACAACGACATTGACTTACAGTGGCGCTGATCTGACAAGCATTACCGACCCCGCCGGAAGGATAACGACCATTACCACAAATGGGGGCAGGATAACCTCGATCACAGACCCTGGAGGAAGGACGTACAGCTTGGTGTACACAAATGGAGTGCTCTCTTCAGTTATTGACCCCTTGGGCAACGCCTGGTTCTATACTTACGATACTGATGGTAAGATGCTTACAAAGACCGATCCCGCAGGCAATACGATAACCTATACCTATGATACGAATAATAAACTGCTAACATCCACCGCTCCTGACGGCACAAGGCAAATGAACTACAACCAGACAGGAACGACCACCTTTACAGAAAAGGATGGCGATCTTTGGACATATACATACGACCCAATCTTTGCCGTAAAGACGGCGATGACCGATCCCTTGGGCAACACTACCCGTTACGCCTACGATGCAAAACGCAACCTCATCGCCACCACAGCCCCGGACGGAAGCATAACCAGTTCAACTTACGACAGCAACAGCAACGTTACATCCCTGACCGATCCCCTGGGAAACATTGTCAGCTATACCTATAACAGCATGAACCTTGTTACCAGCTTTACCGACTCCAGGGGAAGCATTACATCGTATACCTATGATGCCAGAGGGAACCTGATCAGAGTAACGGATCCCACGGGAGCAATAACAAACTATCAGTACGACGCAAGAGGCAATGTCACAGCGATTATCGATGCCAATAATCAAAACACTTCTCTCGCCTACGATGCCCAGAATAATTTAATCAGTATTACCGACCCCCTGGGTAAGCAAACTGCTTTCACCTACGATGCCGTTGGAAACCCTCTCACCATGACGGACCCCTTGGGCAACATCACCAGCTATGTTTACAACGACCTGAACCAGATGACACAGGTTACTGACCCTAAAGGCAACATCACCCGCTTCACCTATGACTTTATGGGGAACCTCCTCACCGCCGTTGATGCCATCGGCAAGCCGACGAATTACGCATACAACTACCGCGGGCAGGTCACGCAGATTACAGATGCTTTGAACAACCTTAACAAAATGACATACGGACCGACGGGCTGCGGGGGTGCTTGCGGCGGCGCGAATAAGCTTACCGCCCTGACCGACGCCCTTAACCACAGCACGCAATATACCTATGACCTGGCCGGCAGGCTCGTCAAAGAGACTGACCCCCTTGGTAATGTGATAATAAATACTTATGATGCGAAAGGTAATCTCATTACGAAGACCAAAGCAGATGGAAAGACCATCACCTACGCCTATGATGCCGGTAATCGTCTTACGGGGAAACAATACTCAGATGGAAGTCTTACCCAGTTTCAGTACGATGCCAACGGCAATATAACCTATGCGGGCAATCAATCCATTGCGTATTCCTTTACCTATGATGCAGACAACAGGATGACCGGGATCACTGACTCCAACGCAAGAACCGTCCAGTACCAGTATAATTTTCTGGGTGACCTAACATCCATGGTGACTCCGGAAGGAAGAACTATTGGCTATGTTTACGATGCCGCAAGAAGGCTGATTTCCATAACCACAGACGGTCGTATCTTCGGTCTAGGTTACGATGACGGCGGCCGGCGTACTAGTTTTTACTATCCCAACAATACAGCGGCAATCTATGCCTATGATTACAATGGCAATCTCACACGGCTCCTCCACACCAGTACGGGCCTGACCACACTGGCCGACATAAACTATACTTATGATAACGTGAACAACCGTCTGTCCAGAGCTGATGTAACAATATCAGCTTATGATCCTTCAGGGACAGAAGTCATGAGCTATGATGCGGCCAATGAGCTCCTTAATTTCAATTCCACTACCTATAGCTATGATCCCAACGGCAACAGAATCCAGAATGCCGAATCAAGCGGCGTTACCACATATAATTATGATGATGAAGACCGCCTCACGCGGGTAGAAATAATCGGGGCAACCCCCAGTATCATCACCTACACCTATGATCCTTTCGGCAGGCGGATAGAGAAGAACGTCAACGGGATGATTACCAGATACTTATATGACAGGGATGCCATCATCTTAGAGTATGATCAGACGGGAACCGTGCAAACAAGATACACGCACGGCCCCGGTATCGATGAACCTTTAGCGGTGGAGAAGAACGGTCGGATGTATTACTATCATGCCGACGGACTGGGCAGCATTGTTCTTCTGACTAGCGCAAACGGCAGTGTAACACAGAGGTATGACTACGACGCCTTCGGAAACATAACCAGTGGTACACCAATAGTTACGCAGCCATACACATACACCGCTCGGGAATACGATCCCGAGACCGGGCTTTACTTCTACAGGGCAAGATATTATGATCCAAAAGCTGGTAGATTTGTGACCAAAGATCCGATCGGATTTACCGGAGGGGATGTGAATCTATATAACTACGTCCAAAATAATCCGGTGAATTGGATTGATCCGAAGGGACTTGATGTTACTATTGATATCAATCGAACTACGTACACACCGAACTCGATTATTGGAACAATCAATATTACGAGTACAGCCACAAAATCGACTTTTTCGGGAAATACATTGGAGAACAGAACTCCGCCAAATTCAAGTTTGCCTGTTCCCGCAGGAACATATTCTGCATTCATGCGGAGGGATCGCACGCCAAATAGAGTGGAGTTAATCGGAGTTCCAAATGCTTCGAACATTCAGATCCACACCGGAAATCGGCCAGCGGACGTTAAAGGCTGTTTTGCTGCCGGTACATCAGCATCAACTGATCGGGTAAAGGATAGTAGAAATGCTATGAATAGAATAAATGAAATCATCTCCGCCGATGGCAGTGGAAAAATAACGATAATTATTAGCGGTAGTCCAACGGGGCCATAGTATGAAGAAGTCTAGGGAAGTATGTTTTATATTGTTGTCCGTGCTGTTGGGCAGTCTGCCCGTAAGTGCCCATTGTGGTTCTCAGTGGGATGAGTTCTTGCGGCACCCCGACAAAGACAAACTTGTTACGTTGGAAGAGACCATAAAAACGAGCGCGCAACGTTGCAGTTCAGGCGTTGCCCCTGTGCAAAAGCATCGGACACAACTCTTTAAATTTATTTCCCGAGGTAATCCATCTGCATTCCATGCTGCGTTGTTAGTATTTAGATGTTGGGATGGTGGAGAATTGGAGGACTTTTACCGAAGTGCCGGGATTTTTTTTGAGTTACAACCTCATTTTTTTCTACGGAGAGTGAAAGAGGGGAAAATTGAAGATTCACAACTCAGAGACTTGCTGACTATGCTTCCACTAGACTCTGTGGACAATATTGATTATCAGATTTCTGTGGTGGAAAATCGAATTACAATTTTAAGAAGTATCGCTGATGAGTCGTTTCGAGAGATAAGGACAAAAGGGGTTAACTTCTTGGAAAAAGAAAAAGAAGATCTTAACAGAATTAAAATTGAAGATATGGATCAATACAAGTAAGTGAAATAGGGGGACACCTTACTGGTTATTCGAAGTAGCCAGAGACTCTTACTTATTTGGCGTAGTCGGGGCGAAAATGGCGATCAAACAAGCTCACAAAACGATATTTCTGGTGACAGTTATCGTACTTATCCTTATCAGCGCAATTTCCTCTTTTGCTGATACTATAAATTACGTTTATGATGATCTGTATCGTCTTATCCGTTCAGAGAACGTAACTACGGGAAAGGTGGTCGAGTATCAATATGACGCCGTGGGTAACCGTCTGCAAAAATTTTCCGATTCCTATCGGCTAACAGTTTCATTAAACGATCTGGCAGGAGGCGTAATCACAAGCTCACCTGCAGGAATAAATTGCGGTTCTACTTGCTGGTCAAATTATGCTTATGGCACTTCTGTAACGCTTACGGCAACACCAAGTTCCGTTTATGACTTCATTGGCTGGTCTGGTGCATGTGTAGGTACCGGCCCATGCAATCCCCAACTGAATTCTGATATGAGTGTCACGGCAAACTTTGCCCTAAAGACGTTCGTTATATCAGCGAGTGCAGGTCAGCATGGCAGCATAAGCCCATCAGGCAATGTTGTCGCTAGTTATGGCAGTAATCAAACATTTACCATAACGCCTGCATCGGGGGCCGTCATAGGGGATGTACTGGTGGATGGCAATTCGGTAGGGGCTATTTCGAGTTACACTTTTAGCAGCATAACATCAGATCATACCATCGTAGCCAGTTTTAGTCTGGATAGCACACCTCCAATAGGAACGATTAGTATCAATTCCGGTGCAGGATCTACTAACCACGCGAATGTTACGTTGGCGTTGTCTTGTAACGATGCAAGCGGTTGTTCTCAAATGCAGCTTTCCTCCGACGGTGTTACCGATACATCTCCGGAGGCTTTTGCTACAACCAAGACCTGGACGTTAACATCCGGCGATGAGTCGAAAACAGTTTATGTGAAGTTCAAAGATTCGGCGGGTAACTGGTCCACGCCATATGGTGCGTCTATACTTCTGGATACGAGTGCTCCTGTGACAATGGCCTCGCCGGCAGGTGGGACTTACGGCAGCGCGCAATCTGTAACGCTGTCATGCAACGATGGCACAGGCTCTGGATGTGAAAAGATCTACTACACCGTTGATGGCTCGATGCCCACGACGGCATCAACGGTATATTCAGTGCCCATCAGCATTACGGTGACGACAACGTTAAAGTTCTTTGCAAATGATTTGGCGGGCAATAGCGAGACAGTCAAGAGTCAGACATACACCATTACTGCTGGTCTGGTAACTGTCCAGCTACAAGACAGCACGGGCAGTCCGCTGAGTGGCGGTGTTGTTCAATATTACTCTGGCGGTTGGAAAACATTTGGGACGACAGATATCACTGGTCAGGCAACCAATCAACTGCCGCCTGGCAGTTATACGTTCAGCATTAGCTATGGGTATGCCCAGCAGCAGAAGGCGCAGAACATCGCAACTGATCCGACCGTGGTTTTTCAAACTAAGAAGGTTACAGTGCAGCTTAAGGATAGCAGCAGCGCCCTCATGGATACGGGCACGGTGCAATACTACTCCGGTGCCTGGCGCGACATTGGGAGCACCTCAGGTGGTCAGGTAAGTAAGGAGTTGCTGCCCGGCAATTATACCTTCAAGATGGGTTATGGGTATGCCCAGCAGCAGAAGGCGCAGAACATCGCGACTGATCCGACGGTGGTTTTTCAGACTACGAAGGTTACAGTTCAGCTTCAGGACAGCACGGGTGCACTCATGGATACGGGTACGGTGCAGTATTACTCCGGCGCCTGGCGCAATATTGGGAACACCTCGGGGGGGCAGGTAAGCAAGGAGCTGCTGCCCGGCAACTATACTTTCAGCATGAGCTATGGATATGCTCAGCAGCAGAAGGCGCAGAACATCGCAACTGATCCGACGGTGGTTTTTCAGACTACGAAGGTTACAGTTCAGCTTCAGGACAGCACGGGTGCACTCATGGATACGGGTACGGTGCAGTATTACGCCGGCGTCTGGCGCGATATCGGGAACACCTCAGGGGGGCAGGTAAGTAAGGAGCTGCTGCCCGGCAGTTATACTTTCAGCATGAGATATAGATATGCCCAGCAGCAGAAGGCCCAGAACATCACAACCGATCCGACGGTGATGTTTAGTGCCGGTCAGGTTCACTCCGACAGCAATAGCTGCACGTATTATTATGCCGGAGCTTGGCGAGTATTCACTCAGAATATGGAGCTTCTGCCAGTTACCTATACTTTCCAGTTCAACGATGGGACACAAAATACGTCCCATACAATAATTAGTGGCACTGGGAACCATATACACTAGTATCTTCTTTGGGGGGCTATCTGTGCACAATGCAGGATCAAGATGGTGGCAGTTGTGTCACATTAAAAAATCCAAGCTTCTCGTTCTGCGGGATCTTTCGGGTAGGGGTTTGTTTCCATCAGGTTTTTCTTTTCCTTCATTGCAGGCATAAACTGCACCGCCTTTCTTAGCAATAGTCGAAAAAATCTTTCCATAAATAAAACTTTATGACATGCAAAGGTCACGCTTGAGACTTTAACAAAATTGCCGGATTAATAGATCCACGGGCTTATTATTTGTAAAGTGGGGACAGTTTAGGGGGGTGAACTTGCCTTTCGAAAATAGGTATAGAATTTGGCCCAAAATGCTGCTAAATCTATGGTATCTTAAAACTTGAATGCCCCATGCTGTGGGCGGGTAATTTACTTTATGAAAAGATTCTCGATGAAAAGACTGTTTATTTTGCCAATAAGGGTACAGATATTCCTAATTGCCGCGCTGCTCGCAGTTTTTGCTATTGGGGTCATGACCTATTCCGGCCTTAGTCAAAGAAATCAGATCATCTTCGATGCGAAGCAAGAGACGCAATCGCTTGCTGCCGTGATGGCCAGACAGCAGCAGGCACTGGTTTTAGCCACGGAGCAACTCCTAACCCTTCTGAGCAAGATGCCTGAACTGAAAAATCGTAATATACCAAGGCTTGAGATTATGTTCCGGGACATCATGAAGATGCACCCTGAATTTTCCACCATCTTCATTACCAATCATATCGGAGAAATATGGGCTTCAGCCCTCCCTACGAAGTCCCTGAAGATATCCGACATGGAGTCATTTGATAAAGCCGTGGCCAACGGACGCTTCTCCTCAGGTCAATATAAGAAAGGACAGTATTCGGGCAAGCAGATACTCTCCTTCTATTATCCTTATCATGGAGAAAAGGGTGAAATAGCCGGCGTAATCATTCTGGGAATTGACCTCAATTATTACAGGCAGCTGTTGAGTGACATCAAGGTGCCGACTAATTTCAACTATCTTCTGTTAGATCATAATGGGATGATCCTGAGCGGAGGCACGACTCCTAATTTTATTGGTCAGAAATACAAAGAGCAGGCTTTCAGCCGGATGCAAAATGGCCCCGCGACGGAGACAAGCATCGAGGTGGGGATGGATGGACAAAAGCGATTCATCAGTTATCAAAAGCTTATCTTTAAAGGCGAGCGAGAGCCCTATATGTATGTTCGCGCGGGCTTACCGGTCGATTTTGCCCTGGCAAAGGCAAACAGGATGCTTATCCACAATCTTAGCATCTTCATACCATCGCTTCTCTTGATATTCTTTTTAGTCTGGCTTCTCGGGAAGCGTTCGATCGCGGACAGGATATCTCTTCTGGAAAAGTCTTCCCTGCGCCTGGCTGACGGAGATCTGTCGGTGAGGGTCGCAGATCTTGTGCCCGGCGGCGAGTTGGGTAATCTTGGCCGCACGTTCGACCATATGGCCCAGCAGTTATCCATGCGGGAACATGACCTGAGAGAGAGCGAGAAAGCGGCGAAGCGGTTGGCTACGGAAAATGGGTTGATTGCCGACCTGGGACGCATCCTCAGTTCCACACTAAAAATCGAGGAAGTATATGATCATTTCGCCAACGAAGTAAGGAAAGCGATTGCCTTTGATCGATTATCAATCAACACCGTGAACATCAAAGACAATACCCGTACCATAAGGCATGTCAAGGACGACGGATTGTCGGAGCAGAGAATTGGCACGGTCCTTCCATTAACTGCAAAGTTTATTAAGGAATGTGTGCGAACAAGGTCCGGTATGCTCATCAACAGTGAAAACAGAGAAAGAATAAGCAGGGATGTCCCCGGAATATTATCATCAATTCGTTTCAAATCTCAATCATCAATGATCATTCCTTTGATATCTGAGGGCGAGGCGTTTGGAACCTTAGCCTTTCATTCGACAAAAGCAGATGCCTATTCTGAGAACGATCTTCGCCTTGCCGAAAGGGTAGGCAACCAGATAGCAGGTGCCATTGCCAATGCAGAGCTTTTTCGCAAGCGTATTTTGGCGGAGAAGGCACTACAGGAAAGCACACATCAAATTCAAGTGATTGCCGACAATGTTCCCGCCTTAATATCGTACATCGGTTCGGATCTGCATTATCGTTTTGCCAATAAGCTCTATGAGAAACTGGAAGATATATCAACAACTGAAGTTGTCGGTAAACACATAAGAGAGGTGATGGGCGAAGAGTACTATACCGCTCAATTAGAAAAAATCCAAACCGCTCTTTCTGGGAAGGAAGTATCATTTGAGGCAAATCATTTACCGAAAAACGGAAAACAAATCATCTTATCCGTACACTATATTCCCGACATCGATAGTGAAGGTTCTGTGACAGGCTTTTATGTATTTGCCGTAGACATTACCGCGCGTAAACATGCGGAGGAAAGTATACGCCAAAATGAAGAGTTCATCCGAAATGTTCTCGACACGGTGGATGAGGGTTTTGTCGTTATTGATCCTGATTACCGGATACTTACCGCAAACAAGGCTTATTGCAATCAGCACGCCTCAAACTGCGACGACGTGATCGGCCGTCATTGCTATGAGATCTCGCATAAATTGAACCGGCCCTGTTATGAGGAAGGTGAGGAATGCGCGGTTAAAAAGGCCTTTGCCACGGGCAAACCATACATGGCAATGCACAAACATCCAGGTTCGGATGGACAGATGATCTACGTGGAAACCAAGGCCTTTCCCATCAAGGATGCATCCGGTAAGGTTATATCCACAATCGAAACGATAAATAACATCACGGAAAAGCATCTCCTCGAAGAGGAGCAACTCAAGACCCAGAAACTTGAGTCCATTGGCTTACTGGCAGGGGGTATCGCGCACGATTTTAACAATCTGTTACAGGGAGTTTTTGGCTACATCAACATGGCAAAGATGACCTTTGACAAGAAGGACAAAGCACTTGACATGCTTGAGCAGGCGGAAAAGGCCCTGCATCAATCGGTCAATCTTACGGATCAGCTCCTGACCTTCTCCAAGGGTGGGAACCCGGCTAAAAAACCCATGTCCCTGAAGCTGGTGATCGAAAAAACGGTAAGATTTGCGCTAAGTGGTTCTAAGAGCGATTTCCACTTTGAGGTCGATCCCGAGTTATGGCACGTAAACGGCGATGCAGGCCAGTTGGGCCAAGTGATTCATAATATCGTGCTGAATGCCGACCAGTCCATGCCTCTGGGCGGCGTGGTAAATGTAGCCGCGCGCAATTTAACGGCCGACGACAGTGCGCTTCCCTCGTCGCTCGCGAAGGGCAGCTATGTCGAGTTGTTGATCAAGGACAGCGGCGTCGGCATACCAAAACAGTACCTTGACAAGATCTTCGACCCCTATTTCACTACTAAGGAAAAAGGAAGCGGCCTCGGGCTCGCGACTTGCTATTCCATCATCCGGAATCACGGAGGCCAGATATATGTCACCTCCGAAGTTGGAAAAGGAACGGTATTTTCCCTCTATCTACCTGCGCTTACCGAATTCTCCACAAGCGAGGAAGGAAAACGCACCATCCCTCCCACCGCAACGCATGCGCGCGTTCTGGTCATGGATGATGAAGAAATGATCAGGGACCTTGTCACGCAAGTGCTGTCCGTGCTGGGAAATGGGGTAGAAGTGGCGGCAGACGGTGAGTCGACCCTGGCCAAGTATAAGGAGGCGGCCGCAGCGGGCAGACCATTTGATGTAGTCATCCTCGATCTTACGATCCGAGGCGGCATGGGAGGATTGGAAACCATTCGTAAGCTGGTAGACATCGACCCCGGTGTGAAGGCTATCGTGTCAAGCGGTTACTCGGATGACAACGCCATTGCAAATTTCGAGGAACATGGGTTCAAGGCTTTTCTGAAGAAACCTTATAATATGCGCGAATTGCAGAGTGTTTTGCAGGCAGTTTTATCGAAGTAGCCTATTATCAAAATTATTCCCTTTCCCCTGTCGCCTCATTGTAGTTGTGCCAACGCGTCAAACCAAAAGACTCTAGGCTGGTGGTAATTCCAAAGGAGAAGACGCTGATGACCAGCGGCAGGCCGTGCATGCCGCCGATCAGATCGTAAAGAAAGACCTTGATGGCGCCGATGATGGTGACCATGACCGCGATGTTGCGCAGTTCCTTCTTATGGCGTGCCAGGGCGAAAAGCATCAGGATCGCCGCCGATACGTTGATAATGACCGATTGGGCGCTTTGGAAGGCGTTATTCAGGTTCCCTGCCGGAACCGACAACACCAGGAACTGGTAAGCGGCAATGCGCAGCGTGAAAAAAGCGCTCAACAAGGATACCAGCAGGAGGAACGCGGCACTCAGGTCGCCGTTGTCAAATTTGGTAAAGAAGGCGGATGCCGCGGGTGGCGAAAGGCTGCGGCAGCGCTGGTAATGAAGCAGGCTCAGCACCGCCAGAAACGCTGCCGCAAGAGCGGCGCCGTAAGATTGAGCGTCGGACGGGGAAGTAAGCATTGCAAAAGCCAGCGCGGAGGCCGCAAAGATTTGGAGCAGGTAGGAAGTGAGCCGCACATTGCCGTTTTGCCAGCTTCCCGCCAGGAAAACGAGCCCGAAACCCAGCGCGCTGAGTATAGGCAGGCTTGCCAAAAAGCTGCCCAGGGCAACGGGCAAAGCCAGGGAAAGAAGCACGGAACCGGCAAAGACGAAAGCGTTCGCGCCAAGGGCGCCCGGTTGCTTATGCTTGGCCAGCCAGAGAGCGGGAAGCAGGTGGACCAGGCCCGCGATAATGCCGATAATGCCGATAAAGACCGTGTTTTCGCCCATGGCAAAGGTCACATATTGGGCGAGGGGAAAAGCCCAAAGCGCATTAATGGTAGGAACCAGGAGATCAAACCTGGCCGGCCGGCCCGTTGTTACCCTCTTTATCCGGAGAAAGGCCGTTAGCGGATAGGACAGGGCGAAAAGCGCCAGCAAGGGAAGAAAAAATGAGGGTGCGAGGACAGGGGGTATTTTTTCCTTTCCCAGGAAGGCGGGGCCCAATTTTACCCCCCAGGTGGCAATCATAAAGATAGTTACGAAAAGCATGATCCAGCGCAGCCAGGAATACTTGTGGGCCCGTGCGGCGAAGTACCCCAGCAGGTTGGCCGTTAGCAGCAGACCGCCGAGATAGGGGAAAAAGGGCTGGGGATAGTCTATGGCGGCGCCGGCCAGGCACATTCCCAGATTGCCGATCGCAATAGGGGCGGGTACGCGGTAAAGATAGCTCAGGGTAGCCATCCCGAAGCCGGTGAGCATCAAAAGAATGTAGGCAGGTCCGGAAGGCAAGGATTCGAAATGGGTGTGAGTTTCCACAACGACAAGAAACATCAATACCGCACCGCAAATAGTGAAGATCGGCGCCAGAGGATTGCGCTTTTCATAACGGCGCCAGCCCAATATCATCAATAAGGCGGCATAACCCATGCCCAGAAGGGAGCCGATTTGCAAGTCTATCAGACCGCTATCCGTAAGGGTGCGCAAAATGAGGGCAATCACAAGCAGAAAACAGAGCGTGGAAAGGCGCTGCAAAAGAGAAGATTTGCCGATCCAAGAGAGCAATTCTTCGGAGGCATCGCCCTCTTCCCAAACCGGTCTCTCATTGGTTGCCGCCGTACCGGATTTGGCCGGCGTCCTTTCCAGCTTCAGGGACAGTTGCTCGACCCGCCGGGTCAGCGCTTCCACCTGTCCGGCAAGCTGCGCCACCTGATCCTCAAGTGACAGACGTTCCCCCTCCATCCGCATCCCCCTTACTGCTATGCGATTTTTTCCATTTCTGCCGGACGGCGAGCGAGGCCGCCAGGACTCCGCCCAACCCCAGCACGACGGCGACGACCTTCACCAGCCAACCAATATGGGGTATCCAGCCGATAAACCACAAGACGACCAATCCCCAGATAATATCGGTAACTACACTTTGGTCCCTCCTCTTAAAGAAGGCGAAAAACCGTTCCCCTACCACCTGGGCGACGGCAATGAAGCCCAACAGCGAGGCACAGACAACAAGGAACATTTCCAGCGGAATGAGGACGATACCAAGGACGGAGATGGTCAGCAAGACCGCTAAGGGCATCACGGATACCAGCACCACAAGACCCCAGAGAAAGACCTTGAAGGGGGATTCTTTAATAGCTGCGGCCGTCAGGTATACGGGTTGGGGAAGCAGCGTCACGAGGAGGAGGGCGACGAGTAAGATACCGATAAAAACGAAGGAGGAAACAATGGCAAAAACCCAGGACCACCCTTCCCAGTCTTCGTTTAACGCCGTCGCCAGGGACTGGGAGAGATCGGAGGCGTTGATTTCCTTTAAGCTGCCGTATACCCGTGCGCCCTTCCCCATGACGATGACCCCGCCGACGGAGACAACATTGCCTTCCACAAGTGCGGTTTTGGTCAGAACGACGGAATTGCCTATGGAGACCACATGCCCGGTAACTGTACCATGAACTGTGATCTGTCCTCCTACCGCCAGGGCATTCTTTACCCGGTTACCCTGTTCAATGGAGATATCTCCGCCGATCTTAACGATGTTCCTGCTTTCAGCCCCCCGGGCAGGCAGGCTAAAAGCGAGCAGTGACAGGGCGGTAAAGAGGCAGAAGAGACCTTTTTGCGTGCCCATAAAATTCCTCTTGAGTTCGGAAGGGATCATAAAATATTATGCTGGATTGGTTGCCCGGCGCTGGCGCAGGAATTCCACGACCCCCGGAAGGATCGAAACAACGATAATCGCCAGAATAACGAGCGAGAAGTTATGCTTAACCACGGGAATATTGCCGAAATAATAGCCACCCCCGGCAAAGAGGACGGTCCAAACAATGCCGCCGGAGATGTTGTAAAAAACGAAACGCCCGTAAGCCATGCTTCCGATGCCGGCGACAAAGGGGGCAAAGGTGCGGATAATCGGGATGAAGCGGGCCAGGAAAATTGTCTTGCCGCCGTGCTTTTCATAGAATTTATTAGTCTTATCAAGATATTCCCTTTTAAAAAAAAGGCTTTCTTTCTGAGCAAAGATGCGGGGGCCGAAAAATTTTCCCAAGGCGTAATTAACCGAATCCCCGGCAATCGCGGCCACGGTCAGAACGAGCACCAGCAGTTCGATCTCCAGGCTGCCCAGGGCGGCAAGGGCGCCCAGGGCAAAAAGCAGGGAGTCGCCCGGCAGGATGGGCGTTACAACCAGGCCTGTTTCACAGAAAATTACTATAAAAACAATGAGGTATGTCCAGACACCGCAATATTGAATAACCATGTTCAAGTGCTGGTCAAGGTGAATGAAGATATCAATAATCCAAGTGATAAAATCCACGGGCAACCCTTTCCTTATTTGACAGTTCGGGTAGTATAATGAGAGGAGAGGCACCGTGTCAATGATAATATCGCCATTTAGGGTGATGTACCGGGCGATTCGGTAAAAAAAATAGTGGAAGAGGAGGAATGATGCTGGACGAGGAGAAGAAAAGGATCAGACGGGAGATACTGGCCTTGCGTGATGCCTTGCCGGGCGCGGAGAGGGAGAAAATGAGCAGCAGCATCTGCCGGAGGTTTAGTCGTTTGCCCATGCTTAAGGATTGCCGCGGGGTAATGATTTTTTTAAGTTTTGGCAGTGAGGTTAATACCGACTACATCATCGAGTGGTTATGGAAGGAAAATAAAAGGGTTTTCGTTCCCCTGTGCAAACCCCGGACGCGGGAGATGGAGATTTTTCCCATTACCGGTTTTGCAGATTTGGAACCCGGCTATTTTGGCATACGGGAACCGAAAAAGGATTTACAGCCTCCTGCAGCGAAGAAGGATATAGATATGGTCGTGGTGCCGGCCGTGGCCTTTGACCGCAGGGGATATCGCGTAGGTTATGGCGGTGGTTATTACGACAGGTTCCTGGCCGGTCTGAACATTCCCAAGGTCGGGTTGTCATTTTCCTGCCAGATGATCCCGGAAGCTCCGGTGGACAGATTCGATCAGGCCGTGAACGGGGTGTTAACGGAAAAAGGATTTATCGAGACTAAACCATAGATTAAATGAGGTCTTCCCGGTCTTGCGCGGGATGCGGGTTCTTTTGCTTGCCAAATGCTACTGCAGTTGTTATAGGTAGCGGGGACTTATGAAAAAAGTTTTTTCCGTAACGGAATTAAATGGCTATATAAAGCACCTTTTGGAAGAAAGTTTTGATCTTTTCTGGATAGAAGGGGAGGTTTCCAACCTCCACCGACCTGCCTCCGGACATGTGTACTTTACCCTGAAAGATGAAAACAGCCAAATCCGGGCCGTGATCTTCCGTTCCGCCGCGGCGAACAGGTCATGCGTACGTCCCGGTAGTCTTTTTGCGCTGGAGAACGGCATGAGCATCGTCTGCCGCGCCCGGTTGAGCGTTTATCAGCCCCGGGGGGAGTATCAGCTCCTGATCGATAACATAGAACCTTTAGGGATCGGTGCCCTGCAGAAGGCTTTTGAACAGTTGAAGGCGCGCCTCCAGGCGGAAGGTTTATTTGATCCGGCGTGCAAGCAGACGTTGCCCCTGCTTCCCCGACGGATCGGAGTTATCACTTCGCCCACCGGCGCCGTCATCAGGGATATCCTGAATATAACCCGCAGGCGCTTTCCGGCGGCCGGCATCCTCATCGCTCCCGTAAGGGTCCAAGGGCCGGAAGCCCCGGAGGAGATTGTCCGGGCCATCGCCGCCCTGCATGACATAGGCGGGATTGAGGTTATTATCCTGGCCAGGGGCGGCGGTTCGCTCGAGGATCTGGCGCCTTTCAACGACGAAGGCGTGGCCCGTGCCATCTGTAAGGCCCGTATTCCCGTGATTTCTGCAATAGGCCACGAAACGGATTTCACCATTGCCGATTTTGTCGCCGACCTGCGTGCGCCCACGCCGTCCGCCGCTGCGGAACTGGTGGTGCCTGTGAGGATGGAGCTGGCGGCCTCTCTGCAGGCCCTGCGTCTGGGGATCATCAATCAACACTTCCGTCTGCTGGAAAGGCGCCGGGAAAAAGTGCTGTTTTATGCCGGGCGGCTGCCGTCTCCCCGCCGGAGGATTGCCGATCTGCGGATGAATGTCGGCGTCGCAGTTAACCGGATACAGGCGTTTATCGAGCAAAGGCTGGCACGGCAAAGGCAGCGGGCAGAAGCCGCCCACTTGTATCTGCGCCGTTTCAGTCCTCTGGTTGGGATCGGAAATGCCCGGTGCACCCTGAAAAATTTGGGGCAGGATATCGTCAAAGACGGAATGACGATCGTTTCCGAAAGAAGGAAGATAATCGCCGCCGGTTTCGCCAGGTTGGATGCCTTGAGCCCCCTGGCGGTTTTGAGAAGGGGCTACAGTATGGCGCGGTTGATGCCGCAAGGTGTCATTTTGAAGGACGCCAATTTGCTTAGGGCGGGAGTAAACGTGGATATCACGCTGGCGGTGGGAGGATTTCAGGCACAGGTGACGCAAACTTATGGTGGTGTGGAAGAATGGCCAAAGAAAAATTTGAAGATGCCCTGAGAAAATTGGAAGAAATATTGAGGACCATGGAAACAGGAGACTTAACCTTGGAGGAGTCTCTCAAGGCCTTTGAAGAAGGTATCAGGCTTTCCCGTCTCTGTACGGAAAGGTTGGATGAAGCGGAACGGCGGGTGGAAATTCTCCTTAAGGAAGAGGAAAAGGTAGTCATCAAGCCTTTTGCGGGCGAAGAAAGTGAATGCTGAAGGCCTTTTTTGCCTGGATACGTATCTCGAGGAAAAAAAACGGACCGTAGATGTGGCCCTGGAGCAGCTTCTGCCCGCCGGGGCAACTTATCCGCCCGTAATTTTCCAGGCTATGAGGTACAGCCTTTTCGCCGGCGGTAAGCGGATCAGACCTATCCTGTGCCTGGCCGCACTTGCCGCGCTGGGTGCCGAAAGGCGGGAAACGTCCGTCTTACCCGTCGCCTGCGCTTTGGAGATGATCCATACCTATTCCCTGATCCATGATGATCTGCCCGCGCTGGATGATGATGACTGCCGCCGGGGCGTGCCGACGAGCCACAAGGTGTTCGGCGAGGACATCGCCATCCTGGCGGGAGACGCCCTGCTGACGGAAGCCTTCGGTTTGCTGTCCGGCCGGGAACTGCGGGGGGCTTTCCCCCCGGAGACGCTCCTCACGGTGATTCACGAGATAGCGTCGGCGGCGGGCTGTTTCGGCATGATTGGAGGACAAGTGGTGGATGTCCGGTCCGAGGGCAGCCCCGCCGATGTTGATACCTTATATTTTATCCATACCCGCAAAACGGGAGCCCTGATCGCGGCGGCCGTCAGAGTGGGGGCCATCCTGGGGGGCGCCGGGAACGCGGAACTGGACTTACTGGCCCTTTATGGCCAAAAAATCGGCCTGATGTTTCAGATTGTTGACGATATCCTCAATGTGGAAGGCGAAGGGGCAAAAACGGGCAAGAGCACCGGCAGTGACGCCTTACGGGGGAAGGTTACCTTTCCTTCCCTTTATGGATTGGAGATGTCCAGGGAAAAGGCCACCCTTTTGCTCGACGAGGCGCTAAGCGCTTTGGCCGGGCTGGGCAGCAGTGCGACGCCCCTGCGCAGATTGGCCCAGTGTATCATGGAAAGGCGGTCGTAGTCGTAATATGGTTTATTGCCTACCCCTTAAAGGCTGCCGACAGGCGGGGCTCTAGATAGATGAAGGTCTCTTCAATAATGGAAAAAAAACCACTGCCGACGGGAACCAGTTATTTGAAAAATATCAATTGTCCCGAAGATATCAAGGCCTTGAATCTGGCGGAATTGAATGTCCTGGCCGCCGAGATCAGGGCGCTGATGATCGAAACCGTTTCCCGGCGCGGGGGGCATCTGGCCTCGTCGCTTGGTACCGTGGAGTTGGCCATTGCCCTGCATTACGTTTTTAATGCGCCCCACGATAAACTGGTCTGGGACGTGGGGCATCAGGCCTATGCCCACAAGATCCTTACCGGGCGCCGGGATCAGTTTTCCACCCTGCGTCAAAAAGGGGGGTTGAGCGGCTTTCCGAGACGGGAGGAGAGCGACTACGACATCTTCAGCGTGGGCCACAGCGGCACCTCCATATCGGCGGCTTCCGGGATTGCCGAAGCAAGATGCCTGAAGGGCCAGAATTTTAAGGTGGTGGCAGTTATAGGCGATGGTTCCATGACGGCGGGGATGGCCTTTGAAGGTCTGAATTGGACGGGAGACCGCAACAAAGACCTGGTGATCGTTTTGAACGACAACGAACTTTCCATTTCGCCCAATGTCGGCGCCCTTTCCTCTTACTTGAATCGCATTATGACCGGCCATACGGTCACGAGATTGAAAGCGGAATTCAAGGCCTTTCTCAAATCAATCCCTCTTATCGGGGACCAGATGGTCAGGTTTTCCCGACAGGTGGAGGAATCCCTGAAGGCCTTCATGGTTCCGGGAATCCTTTTTGAAGAGCTGGGATTTACCTATGTGGGACCGCTGGAGGGGCACCGTCTGGACCATCTCATCAAGAACCTGGAGAACGTGAAGGCGCTCCACGGACCTGTCCTGGTGCATGTGCTGACAAAAAAAGGAAAGGGTTACCAGTTTTCCGAGGACGATCCCTTGCGGTTTCATGGCATAGCTCCTTTCCACATCGAGACGGGGGAACCCCTCGCGGAGCGGAATTTATCGGTTCCGCCCACCTATACAAAGGTCTTTGGCGAGACCTTGGTAAAACTGGCCAATGCCGATGAGCGCCTTGTAGCCATTACCGCCGCCATGACCGAGGGAACAGGCCTGAGTCAATTTGCGGCTGAATTTCCCCGGCGCTTTTATGATGTGGGCATTGCGGAGCAGCATGCGGTGACCTTTGCCGCCGGTTTGGCTACCCAGGGGATTATCCCTGTGGTGGCGATCTATTCCACTTTTTTGCAGAGGTCTTACGATCAGATCATCCATGATGTCTGCTTGCAGAAATTGCCTGTGGTGTTTGCCCTGGACCGGGGCGGGGTTGTGGGTGAGGATGGTTGCACCCATCATGGTGTCTTCGACTATTCTTATCTACGTTCGATCCCCAATATCGTCGTGATGGCGCCCAAAGACGAAAACGAACTTCAGCATATGCTGAAAACGGCTGTGGAGTGCGGATGTCCGGCTTCCGTTCGTTATCCCCGGGGCAGCGGTCTGGGTGTCCCCATGGACGAGGAGCCGCGGGCGCTGAAAATCGGGGAAGGGGAAGTCCTTGCCAGAGGTGCGGACCTGGCGATTTTTGCCGTCGGCGCATCCGTTTCTCCGGCACTGCAGGCGGCAGAGGTCCTGTTAAAGGAAGGTATCGCCGTTACGGTTGTCAACGCCCGTTTTATCAAACCCATGGACGAGGAACTTCTCTGTGCCACGGCCCTTTCCTTGCGTCGTGTTCTGACAGTGGAAGAAAATGTCATGATGGGAGGATTCGGCTCTGCGGTCCTGGAAATGTTTGCCGCAAAAGGCCTCGCTAACGTGACGGTCAGGCAATTAGGCATCGGGGATACCTTCGTCGAGCACGCCACCCAGCAAGAATTGCGCAGTATGTGCGGCATTGATACCGCGGGTATCTGCACCGCCGCCCGGCAAATGATCTCAGGTGTCAGGTCTTGACATGTGACAATTACCTTGACATTTGTAAGGCATAAATTGTAACCAGAATCTATGGGAAGACCTCTGAGAATAGAATATCCCGGCGCCCTCTATCACATCACGAGCCGGGGCAATGAGAAGCGGGAGATATTTCGCGATGATGGTGATAGGAAGAAATTTTGCGAAGTTTTGGCCGATTATCATGATCGCTTCAACGTTTACATCCACAGCTTCGTGCTGATGAAAAATCATTACCATCTGATCCTTGAAACACCCCAAGCCAATCTATTAAAAGTGATGCATGGTATAAACGGCAAGTATACCGGATACTTTAATCGTAAATACGGTCGCAACGGCCATCTTTTCCAAGGCAGGTACAAGGGGATTTTGGTCGACAAGGATGCCTATCTGCTTCAGCTCAGCCGCTACGTCCACTTAAATCCAGTAAAGGCGGGGATAATCGATAAGCCGGAACGTTATGAATGGAGCAGTTATCCGGGGTTTATAGGAAAAGGAAAGAAATACGGATGGGTTGAATATTCATGGATTCTTGGGCAATTCGGACCCAATGAGCAGAAGGCCTTACAGGAATATAAGCGCTTCGTTGATGCCGGGCTTGAGGAAGCACATGACAGTCTTTTCAGCGATGTGCAAGGGCAGGTAATTCTTGGCGATGAGACGTTTGTCGAAAAAGCCAGGAGTTTGTTAGCCGGTCGGCAGCTCAGTCGAGAAATAGTGAATCGCAACAATTTGCAGCTTGGGCCGCAGCCGGAAAAGATAATTGCGGCGGTTGCGGATAAATACGGTGTGGAAGAAAAAAGAATCACCGAGCCTGGGGCCAAAAAAAATACTGCTCGGAAGATAGCGATGTATCTTGTACATCAATATTCAGGCATTGGGAATAATGAAATCGGCAAACAGTTCGGGGGTATTCACTATACAGCCGTCAGCAAAACGGTGGCGCGCCTCAAACAGGAGATATATGACGGTAAAGATTATGGCTTAACCGACCTTTTAGATAGGCTAAAGTCAAATGTCAAGACCTGACACCTTAGTAAGGCTGGATGTCTTGCTGGTGCAAAGGGGGATAGCGGCCACGGAGGAAAAGGCACGGGCGCTGATTATGGCCGGTAACGTGCTGGTGGAAGAAAAGGTTGTAGATAAGGCAGGGACCCTGATTTCGCCGGAAGTACTCCTGCGGTTAAAGCGGGACGAGGAACCCTACGTCAGCCGGGGGGGAGTGAAACTTAAGGCGGCACTGGAAAACTTTGCTATAGACGTCCGCGGATTGGTGGTGCTTGATGTGGGGGCTTCCACGGGCGGTTTTACGGATTGTCTGCTTCAGGAAGGGGCATCCAAGGTTTATGCCCTGGATGTCGGTTACGGGCAATTAGCCTGGAAACTCAGGGAAGACAAGCGGGTTATCGCCATTGAACGGACCAACGTCCGCCACTTTAACGGGGCCGGTATCGGGGAAAAAGCCGCCCTGGCCACTATCGATGCGTCTTTCATTTCGTTGCGCCTGGTCATTCCCGCTGTTTTGAAGCTTCTCACCTACGATGCCTCCCTTCTGGCACTGATCAAACCGCAGTTTGAGGTGGAAAAAAAGGAGTTGGGCCGGGGCGGGGTCGTAAGCGACCCGGCGCAGCATTCGCGCGTTATAGAAAGAATTGCCTCTTTCTGCGGGGAAAGCGGGCTGGAGGTCGTGGGTGTCTGCGTCTCGCCCCTCACCGGTCCGGCGGGCAACAAGGAATTTTTCATATACGGTCGGAAACGGGGAGAGGATCGGTAAGTGGGCGTTAAACTGGCGGAAACGGCGGGTTTTTGCATGGGTGTCCGCCGGGCGGTGGATCGGGTACTCGATGCGGCCCGCCAAGGTCCGGGGCCGATCTATACCTATGGCCCCCTGATCCATAATCCCCAAACGGTGGAACTGCTTAAGAAGCGAGGCATCATGCCTGTCGACAGTCTTGCGGAGATTCCTGCCTGTAGTGATGCAACGCTGATCATCAGGACTCACGGCATATCGCCTGAGGAACGAAGGCAAATCAAGGCCAAGGGTGTGCGGATTATCGACGCCACCTGTCCAAGAGTGGGCCGTGTCCAAGCAATTATCAAAAAGTACGCCGCCCGCGGTTATCAGATGATCATCGTGGGCGATAAGGGCCATCCGGAGGTCACGGGCTTGCTCGGATACGCCGCCGGCCGGGGCGCCGTGGTGGGCACCAGGGAGGAAGCGGAGGCCTTGCCTTACACAGACAAGTTAGGCATTGTCGCCCAGACGACCCAGGATATCGATATCTATGCCGATCTTATCAGCATTATCAAGCGGAAAATGCCCCATGCCCTGGTTTTCACCACTATCTGCGATTCTACGGAGAAGAGGCAAAGGGAGGTGAAGAATCTGGCGGCCCAGACGGATGCCATGGTGATTGTCGGGGGGAGGGACAGCGCCAATACCCGACGGCTGGCTGAGATCGCGGAACACCAGGGTAAACCGACTTTTTATATTGAAACTGCCGATGAACTGAAAAATCATCCCTGGGGCAGCTATGACAGGATCGGGGTTTCGGCGGGCGCTTCGACGCCGAACTGGATCATCGATCGCGTGGTCAACGATATCACCGGCTTACGGGCACAGGGAGGGGGAAAATCGAGAAGTCTCTTTAAGCTCTGGTTATTCTTGATCCGTACGGATATCTACTCGGCTCTGGGCGCCGGCTGCCTTTATATGGCCGCCGCCCTTATGCAGGGAAAGGTCCTCCGGGGAGACAATTTTCTGATGGCTTCCCTTTACGTCTATGCCATGCACATCTTAAATAGGCTTACGGGCCATAAGACAAATGTCCTCGGCTCCATCCGGGAAGTAACCTATCACCGCCGCGAGACTTTTTACATTTGCCTGGCCGTGGCGGCCTTGCTCATTGCCTTGGTTCTGGCTTTTTTCCAGGGGATGAGCGCCTTGCTTTTGCTCTTATTCCTCTCCCTGGCGGGCGTCCTGTACAATGCCCGCTTATTGCCGTCCCACTGGCATTTCCAGAGCTTGAAGGAATTGCCCGGCTCTAAAAACGTTTCTATGGCTCTAGCCTGGGCGACAGTGACGTCCATCTTGCCGGCCGTCGGCCCGGGATTCAAACTCTACGCCGCTACGGTAGCGGCATTTGCCTTTAATTTTGTCATGGTTTTCATCCGTTCCATCTTATCCGATATCTTGGATATGCAAAATGACAGATTAATGGGGAGGGAGACGATTCCTGTCGTCATAGGCCGCGAGGCATCGCTTCGAATGTTGAGGTTTATCTGGGTCTTACTTGTAGTATTGTTGGCGGCGGCTTTTCCCGCCGGTTGGGCAACATCGGTCAGTTGGGCGTTGATTATTTGCCCAATTTATGTATTGATATGTTCAAAACTATATGATAGAAGAGCGGCGTTTTCCCTTTCCGGCATGGAATTGTGGGGGCTTTTGGAAACAAACTACATCATTGCGGGTGTAGTTGCTTTGCTATGGCTCGCTTGTGCCAGGGCTGCCGCTTGAAAGGTTTGGCGGGAGATTTTGGCGATGCAAAGACGTTACATTTTTTTATTGGCAATCTGGCTTTTTTTCGGACTCGGCGGTTGCAGTGAAATTCGTTACTCCCGGGTAACCCCCGAAGCCCGTGATTTTCATCCCCGCGCGATAGCGGTGCTGTCTTTAGATGTGGGAAGTCATGGGGAAACACGGGAAACGCTTGATCGCCTTGTTAGCGCAAAATTGACGGATAAAAATCGTTCCCGGAAGGTTTTATCCGCCCAGGCGGTGCTTGGTTTTCTTAAAGAGAACGAAGATTTGCGGAAGACAACCGCAACCTACTTGGGTAAGTTGGAATCCGTAAATTTTTCAGACAGCGACCTGAGCCGAAAGATTGGCGAACTGATCGGGGCCGACGCTTTCTTGTTGGTTAATTTGGATTATTGGTATTATACGAAAGAAGAGGATAAGAATATCGCAAAGGTCGGTCTCAGCATGAAGATGATCCGCGCTGACACCGGGGTGGTGGTATGGAAGGGGACGCATTTTCTGGCGCCGGACTATGTGTTGCTAAAGCCTGAACTGACGAGCGTTGCCGCAGATGTAGTGGGGCAGATGGTGGGGGCTATGCCGAATTAAAGAACGGTCAGGAAGGTTTTTAATAACGGAGGTGGTATGATGAAGGAAGAAGTGGAAAAGGCGATCGAGCAGATCAGGCCTAACCTGCAGATGGACGGTGGAGATGTGCAACTGGTTGAAGTCACCGAAGACGGCGTGGTTAAGGTGAAGTTGCTGGGCGCCTGTGGAGGCTGCCCCATGTCGCAGATGACATTGAAGATGGGCATCGAGCGACGTTTGAAGCAGGCGGTACCCCAGGTGAAAGAGGTTGTTTCCATATAAAAAGCTTTGCCGGCCTTGTAAAGTCGGCCAAAATAAATTAAAGGAGAGCGAAAATGGCGTATTTGATTACAGATGAGTGCATTGCTTGCGGTTCCTGCCAGGATGAATGCCCATCGGAAGCGATCAGCGAAGGGGATGATAAATACATTATCGATCCGAATATTTGTCAGGATTGCGGGCGTTGTGCCGAACAGTGTCCGGTAGAAGCTATTGTCCCTGGGGAAGAGAAATAACTTTTCTTCTGTCGAACAATGCAGGGGAAACAGTCGGTCCAAGGGACCGGCGTTTCCCCTGTTTTTTTACCGCATGGGGGCGGATATCCAAAAAACGGACATCTAGCTTACAAAAGAGATCACGATGAACCGATTTGTCAGTTTTGAAGGGATCGAAGGCAGCGGGAAAAGCACCCAGATCAGGATGGCTGGAATCTGGCTGGAACAAGCAGGAATCCCCCATCTCCTTACCGATGAGCCGGGCGGTACGCCTTTGGGAAAGAAAATCAGGGAGCTGCTTCTAAACATCGGCCCTTATTCTATCTCTCCCCGTGCGGAGCTGTTGCTTTTCATGGCTGCCCGGGCTCAGCATGTTCAGGAGGTGATCGGCCCCGCCCTTAAACAAGCAAAGTTGGTCCTCTGCGACCGTTTTCTTGATGCCACTTTAGCCTATCAGGGTTACGGACGAGGCCTGGATATGGTTATAATCAAGGCCCTTCACGATTTTTCCGCCAACCTGCTGCCGGACTTGACCCTTCTTTTTGACCTGCCCGTTGAGGCTGGGCTCCGCCGCGCGATAGAGAGAATTCAGCGTCTGCAAGACGTCTGCCTGGAAGATCGCTTCGAGCGGGAGGACCTTTCCTTCCATGGGCAGGTGCGCGAGGGATATCTCGCACTGGCGGCGGCACATCCGGAAAGATACCGGATCATCGATGCTTCCGGTGATGCGGCGGAGGTGCACCGGGAGGTATGCCGCGAGCTTACGGCCTTCATGAAAAGATAGCCGGGCACCGTCGTTTGCGCCGCGCAGCGATCAAGAGGAGAGAGCGATGTCCTTTGCCGATATCATAGGACAGGAAAAACAGATTGCTCAATTGCAAAGCTCCTTGGCGCAAGGTCGCATACCCCATGCCTTTCTCTTTCACGGCCTGGAGGGTATCGGTAAAAAGGCTACCGCCCTGACGTTTGCCAAGGCCCTGAATTGCGCGACCAATCTTCGGGATTCCTGTGATCTCTGCACTTCCTGCCGGAAGGCGGATCATAAAAATCATCTGGACATTATTACCTTGGCTCCGGAAGGCCAGTTTATCAAGATCCAGGCGGTTCGCGAGTTGCAGGAACGACTGAAGTTTAAGCCTTGGGAGGGAAAGAGACGCGTCATCATCATCGACGAGGCCGAAAGGATGAACGAGGCGGCCGCTAATGCCCTGTTGAAAACTCTGGAGGAGCCACCGGCTGCAAACGTCATCATTCTGGTTTCGGCGCGCCCTTCCCAGTTGCCGGCCACGATCCTCTCACGGTGTCAGCAGCTCCGTTTTAACCCCCTATCTGAAGAAAAAGCGGTCCCTTATTTACGGCAGCTTTTCGCGCTCGATACCGACACCGCCCGCCTGCTGGCCGCCGCTTCCGGCGGCAGCATCGCCCGGGCCGTGGAGATGCACAGTGGCGCCTATCTGGAGATGCGCCGGGGGATAATGGATTGGGCAACGGCGGGACTGGGAAATGACCCTTTGCTGCGCCTGGCTAATTTGGGCCATTTCGGACAGGACAGGGAAGAGATCATGGAGCGGCTGGGCGTTTTGCGGAGCTGTTATCGGGATGCCATCGTCTATAGGGAAACCGGCCAGGGAGGGATGCTGATCAACCGTGATCAGGTGGAAATGATCGCGTCTTTGGCCGCGCGCCTGTCGGTAGAGGACATGATCGCCGATATTAAAACCGTCGGCCGGGCAATGCGCGCCCTGGAGCAAAATGCGGATAAGACATTGACTTTAGAGGTCATGTTGCTTAGACTCGCTTAAACTCAATTTAAAAAGGAGATTTATTAGTGAAGAACGTAGTCGGGGTAAGATTTAGACCAGCGGGAAAGGTCTATACGTTTTGCGCCCGTGATTTGCTCTTGCAAAAGAACGATTTGGTCATAGTCAACGCCGATAATGAACCCACCTTAGGCATGGTGGTGACGGATGTTCAGGAACGGCCCAGCGACGAATTGCCCAATAATCTCAAAGATGTGATTCGCAAGGCCACCGACGCCGACGTGCGGATTCGAGAAGAAAACCGGCGCCTGGAAAGAGAGGCCCGGAAATTTTGCCGGGAACGGATCATGGCCAGGGCACTGCCCATGAAGTTGATCAATCTGGAATGCGCCTTTGATAAGAGGAAGATGGTATTTTATTTTACGGCGGAAAACCGGGTGGATTTTCGGGACCTCGTCCGGGATCTGGTACAAAAATTCAAAGCGCGCATCGAGCTCCGGCAGATCGGCGCCCGCCAGGAAACCAAGATGGTGAAGGGCCTGGGCATGTGCGGGCGGGAGGTTTGCTGCTCCTGTTCCCTTCCCAATGTTGACAGGGTCTCCATCAAAATGGCCAAAGAACAAGGCTTGTCGTTGAATCCCGAGAAGATCTCCGGTCTTTGCGGCCGTCTCATGTGCTGCCTGGCCTTCGAATACGATGGTTATGTGGAGATGAGAAAAGGCATGCCCAAATGCGGGAAGACGATTAATACCGCCCAGGGCTGTGCCAAGGTTTTGAGGCAAAACGTGCTGCGGGGGGAGCTGGCCCTGGCCCTGGAAGATGGACGGGAGATTACTCTTAACGTCAAAGACCTATAATTGACAGGCCCGAATTCGTCATCAATCATACCGGAAAGAGATACCTATGGAGAAAGCGTTTTACATCACCACACCTATCTATTACGTCAATGCTTCGCCGCATATCGGCCACGCCTATACAACGGTGGTGGCGGACGTGATGGCCAGGTATCATCGCCTCTCGGGGCACCGTGCCTTCTTTCTCACGGGGACCGACGAGCATGGGGATAAAATCGTGGCGGCTGCGGCCAAGGCCGGGCTCACTCCCCAGGCCTACGCCGACATGATCAGCGGACAATTCCGCAAGCTCTGGCCGGAATTATCCGTCGAGAACGATGATTTCATCAGGACAACGGAGCCGCGACATATCAAGACGGTGCAGTCGATATTGCAGAAGGTCTATGACGGCGGCGATATCTACTTCGGCGATTACGAAGGTTACTATTGCGTAGGTTGCGAACGTTTTTATATGGAAAAGGAACTGGTCGAGGGACGCTGCCCACAGCACCAGACAGCTCCGGAATTCCGTAAGGAAAGCAATTATTTCTTCCGGATGAGCAGGTATCAGGAATGGCTGATCGGGCACATCAAGGACCATCCCGATTTTATCAGGCCGGAACGTTACCGAAACGAGGCGCTGGCTTTCCTTAGGGAACCGCTGGAAGACCTTTGCATATCCCGTCCCAAGTCCCGCCTGTCCTGGGGCATCGAGCTGCCTTTCGATGATAAATACGTTACCTATGTGTGGTTTGATGCGCTGATCAACTACATTACCGGTGTCGACTATCCGGAAGGGGAGAATTTCAAGTTATTCTGGCCGGTTGCCCAGCACCTGATCGCCAAAGACATCCTGAAGCCCCACGGTATATATTGGTCTACCATGTTGAAAGCGGCCGGAATTGAACCTTACCGGCATCTCAACGTTCACGGCTATTGGATTGTCGATCACGGTAAAATGTCGAAAACCGTCGGCAACGTGATTGACCCGCTGAAGTTAAAGGATAAGTACGGTGTGGATGCCTTCCGGTATTTTCTCCTGCGGGACATGGTCTTCGGTCTGGATGCCAATTTCAGCGAAGCGGCCTTTGTACAAAGGATCAACTCCGACCTGGCCAACGACCTGGGCAATCTTGTGAGCAGGACCATGACCATGGCCATGAAATACACCACCGGGAAGGTGCCTGTTCCCAATCATCCCGCTCCGGAAGACGACGTCTTGGGCGAGGCCTTGAAAAAAACGACTGCCGAAGTGGAAGGCAGCTTTGCGGAACTTGCGCCCCACAAGGCGCTCATGGCCATCTGGGAATTTATCGGGGTGGCCAATAAATATATCGTGGAAAGAGAACCCTGGGTGCTGGCCAAAGATCCCCACCAAGCCTCCCGGCTCGGGCATATCGTATATAATCTTCTGGAAGCCCTGCGCATTGTTGCCGTTTGCATCTCGCCTTTCATGCCTGATGCTGCCGCCAGGATCAGGGAGCGGCTGGGCATCATGTCGGGGGAGGGCGAGAATTTTCAGAGTATCCGCTGCTGGGGAGGTTTGGCTACCGGTCAGGCGCTGACCAATGGTGACGCCCTTTTCCCCCGTGTTCCCAGCCTGCCGGAGGAGGATGCTAACTTGGGGGAAAGGGCCGCTCCGTTCTACAAGCCGCTCGTTGACTACGCGGATTGGGAAAGGATCGATTTGCGGACCGCGAAGATTCTCTCTGCCGAAGCGGTGCCAAAGTCCAACAAGCTCATAAAATTAAAAGTGGACGTGGGAGAGGAGCGGACGATCGTCGCGGGTATCGGCAAGGACTATAAGCCCGAGGAACTCCCGGGGAAGACCATCGTGATCGTGGCCAACCTGAAACCCGCCAAGCTGATGGGGATTGAATCCCAGGGTATGCTCCTCGCGGCCGGTTCGGATGAGGGTCTGGCCTTGTTGTCCGTGGCGGGCGACGGGACAAAGCCGGGGACAAAGATTCGTTAGGCTTCAAAAAGTATTTAAATTATAGCTATAGGGTAGATCTATTTTATACACCCTCGTCATGTGCGGATATTTCCACGATTAAGGGTAGTTATATATTTGCCCTTAATATCGGCCCCGCTTTTGGATTTATAAACTGTATCGGGAAATTGTACATTTTCCCTAATTATCAAGCCCCTAGATCAAATCCCTTCTAAAATCTGCAATAAAAACAACATAATGTCTCGATTTTAAGCCGAGCCTTTTCCATGGTATGCCTCATGCATTATTTGAGTAAAAGGGAATCAGCATGATCGACTATTAGGAAAGGGGTGAAGGGTTATGTTTAAGAAAGTTCTTGTCCCGCTTGACGGTTCGAAGGTGGCGGAATCTGCCTTAGCGCACATTAAGAACATGGCTTGGGAAGGGAGTATTGGGAAGGTTATTCTTCTCACCATCGTTCAGGCTAAACTCCCGGTACTGGATATTGTATTGCCTGAAGTCGAAATATTGCAAGGCCTTGACTCAAAGGAACCTCAGCAAGCTGAACTCGACAGATACAGGAATTATCTCAAGCGGATGAAAAATCAGTTAAGATCTGAAGGAATTAAGGCGGAAGCGGTGGTAAGCGAAGGTGATGATCCCGCTAAAAATATCGCCGATTTCTCCGAGGAGAACAACGTGGATCTGATTGTCATCGCCACTCATGGCTACAGGGGCATGAAAAAGTTGTTCTTGGGCAGCGTGGCATCCAAGGTTGTGCATGAGTCGCATATACCGGTCCTCTTGATAAGAGTTGAAGAAACGGCATATCAACTATCACCCGGTTTGCCTGACGGCAGGCCCCCGGGAGTATGGCTGCACAGCTGATAGCGCGTAACCTGGCATGTCGTCTCTTTGCCGCTCATCTCCGTTATTATTCGCTCTCCGGAGCCATCGTGGCCGCCTTCTGAACGGCTTTGACGATTTTAACATAACCTGTGCAGCGGCAAAGGTTACCGCTTAACGCCTCTTTTATTTCTTGTTCTCCAGCCAAGGGGTTCCTTTTCAAGAGGGCGCTTCCGGACATGAGCATCCCTGAGGTGCAGAAACCGCACTGCACCGCTCCCTCCCGGACAAAAGCGGACTGCAAGGGCGACAGCTCCCGGCTGGACGCCAAGCCCTCCACGGTGGTTATTTCTTTGCCGCCGGCCGTAGCGGCCAATATCAGGCAGGAATCTACGGGCAGGCCATCGAGCAGTACGGTGCAGGCGCCGCATTCCCCCTCACCGCAGCTCTTCTTGCTTCCCGTCAGCCCCAAGTCCTCCCGCAACACGTCTACCAGAAGTCTGTCAGCAGCTGTATTTACAGAATGGCTCGTTCCGTTTACCCGTAAGATAAGGGAGCCGGGAATATCCGGCCTCTCCCGCTTGCCGGCTGCCGGCCGCTTGCTGCCGCCTGGCCCGCCGAGAGGCAGTACCGGCCGGGAGGTTGCCTCACCCTTACCGGCTGCGGCCAGCACTGCGCGTCGGAACAAGACCTTGACCATTTCGCGCCGGTACTCCGCCGAAGCACGATGATCGTCAAGGGGGCTGCATTCCGCGGCGGCAATCCCTGCTGCGTTATCCAGAGTTTCTTTGTTAAGCTCACGTCCTGTCAGGGAGGCCTCGGCCTGCATGGCCCGCATGGCCGCCGGCGCTACTGCCGCCAGGCCTATCCGGCAGCTCTTCACCAAACGCCCATCCATTTCCAGCGCCGCCGCCACTCCCACCACGGCAATCTCCGAGGCCTTCCGTCTGCCCAGCTTGAGATAAGCCGAGCGGGGCGCAGGTGCGGGAAGTATGATGGCGGTTATGATTTCTCCCTTTTCCAGGATTGTTTGTTCCGGACCAAGAAAGAACTTTTCGATGGGCAATGTCCTTCCGCCCTCGGGGCCGGCGATTTCCAGGTTGGCCCCGAGGGCCAGCAGGGCGGTGGCTGCGTCGGCGGCTGGAGAGGCATTGGCCAGATTGCCGCCCAGGCTGCCCATATTCCGCACCTGGGGCGAACCCAAAGAGACGCAGGCCTCTGCCAGGGCGGTATAGAATGATTGCACGTATTGCGACCGGGCCAACCGGGCATGGGTGACCAGCGAGCCAATCCGCAGCCCCCCGGAGGCCTCCTCACGAATCTCATCTAATCCCAGGGAATCCAGACAAACCAAAACAGGCGGCATCGGTATGCCCCTCTCCCGGCCTGCTATAATATCTGTTCCCCCGGCCAGCGGCCGGGCCCCTTCCCTGCTGGCCAGGATACGGCAGGCCTCTTCCAAACTCTGAGGCTGAAAAAGTTCCAGTTCCATCTATCATTCCTCCTCTTTTTTGTTGATGGCCCGCCAGACTTTTTCCGGCGTCAGCGGAAGGTCCGTAATGCGCACCCCTGTCGCGCTTGCCAGGGCGTTGGCGATGGCCGCCGCCACGGGTAAGATGGGAACCTCCCCGATACCTTTGCCGCCGTAAGGCGTGGACCCGGGTGCGTCTTCTATGAACATTAGCTCCATCTCCGGTATGTCCAGGCTAGTAGGCATGTGATAGTCGGCGCTGGAGGAACTACGGGGCCGCCCGTCCTTTTTCGCTAAATCCTCCCAAAGGGCATAGCCGATCCCCTGGGAGATGCACCCCTCCACCTGGCCTTCTGCAGCCGGGGGATTGATTATCCGGCCGCTGTCAAGCACGCCGATCAGCCTAGTTACGGTTACTGCTCCTGTTTCTTTGTCTATCTTTATCTCTGCCACGTAGGCCGCGAAAGAGACGTTGTCCTTGCGGCGGCTCGCGTAACTGCCGTGACCGATGAGAGGTCCGTGCTTCGAGGCATTTTCCACCACCTCTTTCATGGTGAGGGAGCGCTCCGGCCGGGATAGCTGGCGAAAAATGCTTCCCCGGGCGACAATCTCATCCCGGGGACAGCCCAGAAGTTCAGCTGCCGCACCTCTCAGGATTACCGCCAGGTCCTGTGCCGCCTTGAGGACCGCCCAGCCGGACACATGGGTGGCACGGCTCGCGGCGCTGCCCATATCAAAGGGGGCTACGGAGGTGTCGCTGGGAATCACGCGCACCAGCGAAAGCTCCGCGCCCAGTTCTTCGGCGGCGATCTGACGCAGAATCGTCCATGAGCCGGTGCCCGTTTCAGCGGCGCCAGTGATCACGTCGATCGACCCATCGCTGTTCACCTTCACCACCGCCCCGGATTCTCCCGTTCCCGTTGCCCGGTAGGCTAAGGCGAGACCCAGGCCCGTTCCGGCGGGCCGTGGCTCATGCCAACCTGCCCGGCGGACAACCTCTTCCAAAACCTCCCGGCCGCGCAGGTCGTGCCACTTTTCGCCGGTGGGAGCTGCCTCGCCTTCCTCAAGCACGTTCAGCAGGCGAAAGGTGCAGGGGTCCATTTTCAAACGCTGGGCCAGCATATCCATATGGGACTCTACAGCGAAGACGACCTGGGCGTGTCCAGGGGCCCGGCAGTAGCCGCAGGGTTCGCTATTGCTGTAAACGGAGTGCGCTTCGAGCAGCAGCCGGGGGATGCGGTAGGGACCGGCGGCTTTATTGAACCCTTCCACCACCATAGCCGGCTTTGTCCCCCCGTAAGCCCCGGAGTTAAAATACTCCTTTATCTGCCGCGCCACCAATTCGCCGTTTTTTTTCAGACCGCTCTTGATCGTGATCAGGCTTGGGTGGCGAGGATTGGCGGCGCAGAGCTCCTCCCTGCGTTTCATAACCATCCGGACCGGACGGCCCGTAAGGAGGGAAAGATAATAGCAGAGCGGTTCGTCCATGATGACGCCCTTGCCGCCAAAGTCCCCGCCCACAGGCAGTACCACGATCCGTAGATAATTTTCCGGCAGCCCGAAGTATTCGGCAAGGTTCTGGCGCAGCCCAAAGGGCGCCTTAGTGGAACTCCAAACGGTGGCCCGGCCGTCAGGTTCGGCGAGGACCACGGCGGTATGATTTTCCATGTATCCCTGATGTACCGACTGGGTAGAGAAGCTGTCCTCATAGATATAATCGGATTGAGCCCAGCCTTCTTCAATATTGCCCGTGGCAATTCGTTCAGAGCAATAAATGTTACCTTTTGCACCCGCTTCGGGCTTGAGGAAATTCCACATGTCCTCATGCACCAGCGGCGCGTCGGGTTTGATTGCTGACCTAACCTCATAGACCGCCGGCAGGGGTTCATAATCCACCCGGATAAGCTGGGCCGCCCTTCGGGCGGCATCCTCGTTATCAGCGGCCACTGCGGCCAAGCGCTCTCCGACAAAACGAACCCTGTCCTGGGCCAGCAATGGCTGGTCCTTTATTTTTTTCCCTAATTTGCGGTGCGGCAGGTCGGCCGCTGTAAGCACAGCCTTCACACCGGGATAGGCCTTTGCGGCGGTAGTGTCAATGCCCAGGATACGGGCATGAGGAAAAGGGCTGCGCAGGGTTATGCCATGAAGCATTCCCGGAAGATAAATATCTCCGGCATAGACCGCCCGGCCACGTACCTTATCCGGCGCCTCCTGCCTTTCCGTTGCCTTACCGATGTAGGTAAAATCGTCGCCCATGTTCTAAGCCCCCCTCAATAATGTCTGATATGCCGATAATGCACTGCCGGTAAGGTTACCCGTTTGCAGAAAGTACGAAAAAGCCCCCTGCGTGTCAAGATGTAATTACTGACGGCTGATACTATCCACCTTCCTTAGCCAACCCCGTCACAAACCCCTATTTTTCGATACTAAAAAATACCGCAATATCCCTTGACATGCAAAAACTGCCCTGTTATACCCAAAAAAAATCGAAAGCAATGTCCTTATCAATTCACTTAATATTGCCAAGCTACTTTAAGGAGGGTGAGATGCAGCACAGACTGAGGGTTTTAACCATTATCTTGATTGCCGCTTTAGCCAGTTCGCCGGTCAGGGCGCTCGGGGCGCCGGGGCCGGCAGCGAGCGATGCCGATTGGAACAAAACCGTAGCCGCCGCCAAGAAGGAAGGTAAGTTAGTCATCATGGGCCCTGTCGGCGCGGACGTTAAGGATGCCTATACGATCGGGTTTCAAAAAAAATACCCCGACATCAAGGTCGATTTCAGTGGTATGAGCGGCTCCGAAGTAGCGCCGAAACTCTTGGCCGAGCTTAAAGCGAATCAGAACTTGACGGACATCGTGGTGGCCGGCACGACCACCGTGCTGTTGAGCCTGGTGCCGGCCAATGCGGTGGTACCGCTGCAACCCTACCTGGCGACACCTGAAAACCGGGATACCTCTAAATGGAAAAATGGCAAACTGCACTTCTCCGATGCTGCGGGAAAAAACAATCTGTATTTCGGCTCGCGGGTGCAGGTCGCCTTTGTCTATAACACCAAGCTCACGCCGCCGGCTGCCATGAAGGCAAAAATTAAGGACTGGAAGGATCTGCTCAATCCGGAATGGAAAGGCAAGATCGCCATGCTTGATCCGCGCCTGGCAGGCGCCGGTTTGGATCTGGCGACCTATTGGTACACCAACGAAAAGCAGGGTCTGGGCAAAGAATTCCTCCGCAAGCTTTTTACCACGCAGGATATCTTTGTTTCGCGGCAAGAGGGGCAGATCTTGGACTTTGTAGCGCACGGCCGCTACCTCCTCGCCATCGGCCCGAGCGGTACGTTGACTTTTCAAATGATCTCCAAAGGATTGCCGCTCGCGTTGTTCGGCAGCGGAGCGCTCCAGGGCGATGGCTTTGTCACGGCCAGTAACGGCACCATCTCGGTGGTTCGCAACGCGCCGCACCAGAATGCCATCAAAGTTTACCTCGATTATTTGCTTTCCCAAGAAGGACAGACCGCCTGGAGCAAGGCCTGCGGTCTGGCAAGTCTCCGAAGCGACGTTGCCAAGGATCACATCCCGGAGGTTCTAGTGCCTGACGAAGGCGTCAAATATCAGGAGAATCACCTGGAAAAATACGTCTTAATGAGAAAAGAAATTGTTGACTTCCTCAACACCGTCATCGGGCGCTGAAGAGGGGTAGCTTGGAGAAAGAGGGGATATGATCATGCTAGAACAGAAGTCTCTGGACACAGACATCTTGGTGATCGGTTCCGGCATCGCGGGGATGATTGCCGCAATCGAGGCGAGGAAGAGCGGCGCCGAGGTGGCCATCGTGACCAAGACCGGACTTGGCAAGGATTCCTCAACATCGCGCGCCCGTACCTTCGGGGCCCGCTCCGGAGAGCGGCCTGTAAATGCCTATATACCGGGGCGTGATTTAGAACCGGGTAAGTACATGGAAGATGAGGCGCTGGTCAGCACCCTTGCCCAGGAGGGAGCACGACAGATACAAAACCTCATCAGCCTCGGGGTGCCGATGCTCCAGGTACAACCCGACGGCAAGTACGATACCAATTTGGAAACTTGGCGGCCCAAAGGCAGCGAGCACACCCATGGCGGCGCTATCGTTCTTGATATTTTGGCCAGCGTGGCCATAAAGATGGGCGTCAAGACAGTGGAAGGCTGCAACGTGGTGAGCCTGCTGCGGTCGGGCGACCGCGTGGCCGGGGCATCGGGACTGCTTATCGATGGTTCGTGGCTCACAATAACTGCCAGGGCGGTGATACTGGCGACCGGCGGTGCCGCCGGTATTAGCCAGATTACGTCGTCTTCCCCCGAGGTGGTGGGCAATGGCTACGCGATGGCTTTGCATGCCGGGCTGTACCTCAAGAACATGGAATTCAACGGCTACTATGCCGTGGGTCTCCCCACGCCTGAAGGGCGCTATATCCACTGTGCTCCTGTTACGCTGATGATGGAGAATGCTGTCCTACGAAACGACCAGGGTGAGGATATTGTCAAAAAGCACTTTGGCATCACCTTGCAGGAGGCCGTCCCGCCAACCGATATCAGGTTCGACTGGCTGCCCCGGGCGGTAGCGCTGGAGGCGGCCCATGGCAAAGTCTGGCTCGACCTTACCAAAGTACCTGCTGCGGAATGGGATAAGTTGCCGGAACGGAACTGGAAACAGATACGACAAACGCAGGTGGACATGAAAACCACTCCCCTTGCTATCCAGCCGATGATGCACCATTTCTACGGAGGACTGATTACTGATACGTCGCTGCGGACGTCGCTTCAAGGTCTATACGGTGCCGGGGAAGTCGTCGCCGGATGGAGATCTGAAAGAGGCATGGGCAACCTTCCCTGTTGCCTAGTAATGGGTGCTATCTCGGCGCGCACGGCCGCCGCCGATATACTAGGTGTAATGCCTTCTGCAAAGAAGGCGCCCGATGAAGGCCTTGCCCAGGCTCAGGAGATGCTGGCGAGGAATGGGAAGGTAAAGGGTGACGAGATATGCAAGGAAATCAGGCGCATCATGTTCCGCCATAACAACCCGGTGAAAAGCCAATCCTCCCTGGATGAGGGATTGAAAGGACTGGCAAGCCTGGGGAAGCATCTAGGAGACTTAAAGAGCGAGACCCCCCAGGACATGAAGGACGGGCTTCAGGCGCGGGCCATGCTTTTAACTGCTGAGGCGATGCTGAAGTCGGCGCGGTTCCGGACGGAAAGCCGCGGTCCCCACTACCGTAGCGATTTTCCTGAGCGAGATGATAAGAACTGGCTAAGGCCGGTTCTGGTTTCCTACGATGCGAAAAACCATGAGGTGCGGGCGGAGCGGGGTGAAGAAATATCCTAGGGATTTGACAAGTAAGAGGAAGCAATTCCTTATAATTTAATCGGAGGGATAGGAACATGATGCAAAGAATCTATTCATTGAGAGGAGCGGTTATGGCCGCCGCACAACAATGGGAGAAGGGCCCGGAGGCGGCTAAGGGAAAAGGCAAAGTTTTGAGGTTGACAGTAGCCTTGGCCGTAATCATCGCCGCGCTTAATTTTAGCGCTCTGGCCTTTGCCGCGCCTGCTCCCAAAGCTGGGGAATGGGAAAGGACGGTTGACGCAGCCAAGAAAGAGGGGCGTATCGTGATCATGGGACCCTCTGGGGTAGACACGCGGGACGCCTTTACGGTGGGTTTTCAGAAGAAGTATCCTGAAATCCAGGTGGATTACAATGGCATGCCCGGCGCGCAAGTCGCCCCCAAGCTTATTACGGAACTTTCCGCGGGTGGCAATCGGACCGACCTGGTTATCGCCGGCACGATCACGGCCATCGATGGCCTGATGCCGGTCAAAGCGCTTGTTCCTGTCCAGCCTTACCTGGTCGGACCCGAGAGCCGGGATCTCAAAAAATGGAAGGATGGCAAATTCGATTTTTCTGACAACGCGGAAAAATTCAATTTGGTCTTTGGCAATCGAATCCAGGTGGCCTTTTCCTATAACCCGGAGCTGGTGCCTGCGGGCAAGATCAAGTCATGGAAAGATCTTCTCAACCCCGAGTGGAAAGGCAAGATCGCCATGCTCAATCCGGCACGCGCCGGTGCCAGTCAGGGCTGGGTGACTTATTGGTACCTCAAGGAATCGCAAGGCTTCGGTAAAAATTTTATGCGTCAGCTCTTTGGCACGCAGGAAATTTTGCTCTCTAACGATGAGCGCCAGCTCCTGGACTTTGTCGCGCGCGGCCGCTATCCCATCGCCCTCGGTCCGAGCAGCACGCTGGCTTTTGAATTGAAGAAAAAGGGGCTGCCCATCGATCTTGCCGGCAGCGCAGCTTTGCAGGAGGGCGGCATGATTTCAGCGAGCAACGGTTCCTTCATGGTGCCGCGAAACATACCTCACCCCAATGCCGTAAAAGTGTACCTCGACTATCTGCTGTCCCAAGAAGGGCAGTATGCGTGGAGCAAGGCAACGGGACTGACAAGTCGTCGCCGGGATGTTCCTAACGATCATATCCCCGCAGTTTTAGTGCCGAAGGAAGGCGTCAAGTACATGGCGGATTACAAAGAACCCTTTGTAGTCCTGCGGGATGAAGTCGTTGATTTCGTCAAGTCTCTCCTGCCGCATTAGTCGCCGGTGCGCCGCGGCGGGCGGCGTCTCGTGCAGAAATGGCGGAATGGCAGGAAAAAGGATGAAGGTGTTTCAGGAGCGGATCTGCGATGTCGCAGATCCGCTGTTTGGTTATCGGGGCTATCCCCAAACGTCCGGGCTTTTGGCTGGTCAGGATTCCACGCTGCCACCGAACTGACAACCCGCTGGCTTGGCTTGTCTTCACAAGCAGGCCAGCGGGTTGTCATCTTGGCTTATTTCTCTCAGCTTCCCATCACCGTAGGATCTAATACCGCGGGACTTGAATAATACCGTGACGAATAATCCAGATATAATAATGCATTGGGAGTTTGTCGCGCGTAGCAACTGAAACGGCGCAGCAGTCAGTTGCACTTAGCTTCAACGAACATGTGCGACCATTGTGCCAGCGGCGCATGTTCGTTGAAGCGATGATTATTACTGAAGCACATTTAACGGCTGCGGATACCGAACTTACGGCCGATAATGTTAGAAATAAAGGCGATAACAATGACAACGAGCGATGTAAGAAAGGCAACCACCGCGCCCCGCTCGAACTGCCCGCCGAAGGCGTAATCGAGTGCCAGCAGCGACATCGTGCGCGAATGGCTGGAACCCAGCAGGACGATGGTGCTGATATCACGCGCCGCCGAGATGAAGCCGAGGAGGCCAATAACGATGAACGTCGGCGTCAAGAGCGGGACCAGCACCCGGCGGTAAGATTGCATCCAGGAGGCTCCGGATATGCGCGCCGCTTCTTCGAGTTCGGGTCCAAGTTGGAGCAGCACGCTCTTGGCGACTTGCACGCCGAAGGGCATGCTCTTGATGAAAATAGCGATGATCAGAAGATAAACTGTACCGTACAGCGGCAAGAAAACGCGCGTTTCAAAAACAGTCCACAAGAGAGCCAATCCCATCAGGATGCCCGGAACCGCCCAGGGTAGCCACGAAATAAAATCCAAAACCCCTCTTCCCTTGAATTTTCCGCGCACAATCGCATAGGCGATCAACGCATAAAAAACCGCGCCGCTAAACGCGGAACCGAATCCGACGATCAGCGTGTTCCACAGGGACTTGCTCAGGCTCGGATCCGAGAGCACTCGCTCCCAGTTCGCCAATGTCCAGGGGCGGGGAATATCGAAGTAGCCGAAGGCGCGCATGAACGTCCCCATCAGGAGCACTCCCAAAGGCACAATGGTCACGGTGAAAGCAATAAGACTCACCACCGAAAATATCGGCCAGCGCCACCCGGCGAGAGTGGTTAGATGAGTGCTGAACCCGCGCCCGCTCACCGTCCGATATTCACGTTTGCCGAGATAGCGGCGCTGCAGTGCCACCAGGATCAACAACACCAGCAGGAAAATACTTCCGAGGGCGCTCGCCGGGGCATATTCCGGCGGCTCATAGGTGACGAGGTCGCGAATCTTTGTCGAATAGACGAACAGGTTGATGGGAACACCCAGCAAGAGCTCGATCTCAAAAGCTTCCATGGCCCGAATAAGTCCCAGCACCGCCGACACCAATATCGCCGGCATCATGAGCGGCACGACAATGCGAAATAAGGTCTTCGCCGCACTGGCCCCGCTGCTCCGCGCGCTCTCTTCGAGACTGGCGTCGAGATTGCGAAAAGCAGGCGCCAAGAGCAGCACGGACGCTCCGAGGCTGGTCGACATATGCGCCCAGATAATCCCCCAGTAGGAATAAATATTAAAAAGCGGTCCGCTGACAATCTTCAGGCTCTGCAACCATTGGTTAAGCAAACCGAACCTGCCGTCGAGAAGCAAGATCCAGCCCAGCGCGACCGGCAAGGGCGGCAAAAAAAACGATATCCAGAAGGCGAACTCCAGGACCTTTCTCCCTGGCAGATCGGTGCGGGCAATCAGCCAGGAGAGCATCACGCCGATCATGACCGCGATCGACTGGCGCACGACGGCGAGGGTCACCGTGTTCCACAAGGCTACCTTAATCGACCCGTCGGTAAAGGCGCGGACCCAGCCTTCCACACCGTAAACCGAAGGCTGGCCAGGTCTGGCGAGTTGAAAGCTGCCCAAGAAGAGCAACAAAAGCGGCGTAAGGACTAAAAACGCGACTACACTGAAAAGAATGACGATGGCAATTGTCGCCGGCTCAATCGACAACAGGCGGCGCGGGGGTACCTTATCGGTTTCTGCAATATTTTCCATAATTATGACTCGATTCTAAGATTGCGCTCTGGCAGTAAATTAGCGACCTCAGACAAGCGAACCTGCCTGAGCACTGTTTTCGATTTCTTTTTCCAATTCCGCGTCCATCATCCACATGCGCAAATTTTCCGGCGGCAAGTGAAGTCCGATGGTGCGGCACCGTCCCATGCCGCGCTCCCGCAGCACTGTAAGCGTGCAAACCCGGCCGCCGATGCGGAGCACGAGTTCGAACTCGCGTCCGAGATGAAGAACATGCTCCACGTCGCAGGAAATGACATTATTCCGGTTGTCGCTGTCTTCGGCTTCGATCCGCGTGTCTTCGGGACGTATCGCAACCAAAACCCTCTTGCCGACGGTGAAGCCGTTGCCGGATGCGGGGATCTGTACCTGTACATTCTTCAGTCCGTCAAATTCGACAATGTCAAAGCCTTGATTCTTTTCGACGACAGTTCCCTGGAAGCGCAAAATACGCCCCAAAAAATCCTCGACGAAAGGCGTTTGCGGATGCTCATAGACTTCCTGCGGTGCACCGATCTGCTCGATACGGCCCTGGTGCATGACCGCCATCCGCGTCGAAAGCGACATGGCTTCGATCTGATCATGGGTGACGAACAACACGGTGAACCCAAGTTGCTGCTGGAATCGTTTGATTTCAATGCGCATCTGCTCGCGCAGCTTGGCATCCAAATTGCTGAGCGGCTCGTCGAGGAGAAGAATGCTCGGCGAGTAGACCAGCGCCCGCGCCAGCGACACCCGTTGCTGTTGCCCGCCGCTCAGCAGTATCGAGGAGCGATCCGCGCAATGCGTCAAACCGACCAGTTCGAGCGCGTCGTCGACACGCCGCTTGATTTCCGGGCGGCCTAAGCCTCTCACTTTGAGCGGGAACGCCACGTTTTCAAAAACGGTCATGTGCGGCCAGATCGCGTAGGACTGAAACACCATGCCGATGTCGCGTTTTTCCGGCGGCACGTTGATGCGCCGGCTGGTCGCAACCACAATGCGGCCCGCGATCTCCACTTCCCCGGCATTGGGCTTTTCAAAGCCCGCGACCATGCGCAGCGTCGTTGTCTTGCCGCAGCCGCTCGGTCCCAGTAGCGTGACAACTTCACCTGGCTCGACTCTGAAAGAAACATCATCGACGGCGGTCAGCTTACCAAATTTTTTTACAAGATTTCTTACTTCAAGATAATTTTCGCTCATGATTTGTAAATCACCTCATCTAGCACCAGCATCGGCTTGTTCCTTGCCTGCTGTGTGCTCCTAAAAATCCGATTGAATTGATAAAGGCTGTTCTTCTTTCAATGGTCGGATCGGTTATTAGGGCGGCCGTTCTTGTAAGTCAAGCTCCCCTTCTCTCTTCAGCTGATAAGTACGTTCCCACAGACCAGCCAACCTCATTTATTACTCCTTCTCATGGCGCTAGCGCCGCGGCATGATCGTCTTGATAAAAGCCGTGACCTCTTCTCGCATCTTGACATACTTCTCGGAGGAGAGATCCGGGTAGGGCATGCCTTCCTTGGGTACAAGAATATCCTGGACATTTTCTTTGGTAACGTCCCGGCGCAGGCTGGCGAAGCCCGAGGCCTTGCTCCATTCGAGCTGGCCTTCCGGCGATAGGAGAAAATCCACATACACGCGCGAGGCGTTCGGATGGGGAGTGTCGCGTGGAATCACCACGCTGCCATTGCCCGCGGTAATATACGTGCCCTCTTTGAGCGCTTCCGGCCGCTGATGCTTAAGCGGCAGGCCCCGGTCAATGTACTCGTTGGTCATCACGTCGCTTGGCCCGATCGCAATGGGATACTTGCCGCGCGCGGCGAAATCCAGCAGTTGCCGGTCGTCCCGCGGCATCACCAACTCCTTTAGGGCGAATAATTTTCGCATGAAATCTTTGCCCAGATCTTCAGTTACGTACCACAGGGTCGCGTTCCCCAAGCCGCCCCCGGCGCTGAGCGGATCTTTGAGTGCGATCTTTCCCTGCCATTTAGGATCGAGCAGGTCTTTCCACGATTTGATATCGGTTCCCGAAACCATCTGTGTGTTATAAATGAACGGCGCCTTGACGTACTGGCTGAAAACCAGGTTGTAAGTTTGCGCGTTGTCGGAAAAGGTCATTTTCCCGCCGCGCCACTTGCTGTGGTCCTGGGTATTCGGGCCGGACAGCCAGGGTTTGATCGGAACCAGCGCCTTCGCCGGGAGAAGTGCCTCCAAGGCAGTGGTCGTACCGGTAACCAGCACGTCCGTGCTGTTGCTGCCCGCGCCAATCTCAGCGATCAGTCTGGGACCGATCTGGCTACCGGCCAGGCTTTGATACGAGATCTTGATGTCGGGATATTTTTTCTGAAAGGCCAGGGTCAGCGCGTCGCGTGTCATATTTCCTTGCGGTCCAATGACCGAAACAGCGCCTTCCTTCTTGGCTGCGGCTATAGTCTGCTCCCATGACGGTGAAGATGGGGCGGCCAGCGCAGCAGAAGACGCGAACAAGCAGAGTACGGTCGGAACGAGAAATCTCTTTGCCGAAAGAAACATAGCTGCACCTCCTTTATTTTCGACCATAGGCTTCTTTGATTATTGCCATGAGGTCCTCTTTGACATCCAAAGACTTCTGATCATATGTTTTGATTGCGCCGGGTATTGGCACACGCCAGGGTGAATGATCCGTCGGCACATCCAGACGCGCGCTGATATAGCCGGTCTCACGGGCAAAGGCCGTTTGGCCTTCCTTCGAAAGCAGCCAGTTGATATACACCTTGGCTGCATTCGGGTGCGGCGCGCGGTTAAGCATGCCCAAGGAGCCGGAGGCGGGACTGACATCGGAGTGTTCCTTTAGCTTACGGGGATCGAGAATAACAATGGGCACGCCGGACCTGATGCGTTCCTCGGCGATGACATCCGAAACTCCGATCAACACCAGGAACTTACTTTTGGCAATGCCGTCCATCTCTTGATTGTAATCCCTCAGAAACATGGGTTCCTGTTTGGCGAGTTCCCGGAGGAATTTCGGCCCGAGGTCGGGATGCAAGTAAAAGAACGTAAACGACGCCTGGCCGGGCCCCGCCTTCCTGGGATCGTCCGCGACGATCTTTCCCTTGTACTTCGGATTCAATAAATCTTTGTAGGAGGTTATCGAATCCGGCTTCACTACATTGGGATTGACATAGAGAATTCCGCGCTGTGACGGAGTCATGACTAAACCGCGTTTACCCGCATCGTAAAACTCCAGCACCCCGCCGCGCCAGTGTTTGGGATCTTTTACGTCGGGAAGCAAGAGTGCCGGCTCCATCGGATCGAGCATCTTGCCGGGGAGCAGTACAACTAAACCGGTCGTGGTACCGGTCACCACAACGTCCCAGAGAAACTTGCCGGCGTTGCGTTCCGCCGTGAGCCTTGGGCCAATGCCGGCGCCGCGGTCGCCCCAATACTCCACCTTGATGCCATATTTTTTCTCGAAGGGCTCGCGCAAGACATCGCTCCGGTCGCCGCCAATCGGACCGATCACCGCAACTGAGCCTTCCTTCTTGGCCGCCGCCAGGACATTATCCCATTCATCCGCGGCCGCCATAGGCACAGAACCAACAACTGCCATCACCATGATTATTAATATTATTGCTATAACTGAAAAAAATCTCTGTATCATGTTCTTATCCCTCCTGCTTGAAATTGATAAGGCATGCATCCGATTTTGCGGGGTATATCAGGGCAGTTATTGCGTGTCAAGATTTATTTTGGGAAAATTTGGCATATGTTTGACCTCTGGAAGGGGTCCAGCAATGCGCTTGGGTAAGGAAGAAAGAAGGTGGAGCGGTCGCTATTTTCAGAAATCAGATCACCCTTTGATCGAGTCGCCAGGGAAGAGGGCATCTTTGAGCACAATCCAGACAGACGTCGGACCTGAGTACTACTTCACCCTTAATCGCCAGGGATGATTTTTAAGCTCCTCAACCTATGCCTGTCTTCCTTGAATAGTCTTAAACATGCCTCCGTGGCAGTTGCATCGTAGAGAACAGCTTTGCCTTTAGCAATTTCTTGCAAGGCAAAGTCAATGCCCTGCGCCGGACGGTATGGCCGGTAAGAAGCCGTAGCTTCGATGACATCGGCTACGGCCAGAATCCGCGATTCTGCCAGCATATCATCGCCTTTAATCCCGTTGGGGTAGCCCGAGCCGTCCAGCCGTTCATGATGCTCCAATACCATTCGCGCGATGGGCCAGGGAAATTTGATATCCTTTAGAATGCTGTATCCGGATTCAACATGTGTTTTCAACAAATTATATTCTATTTCCGTCAGCTTCCGCGGCATACTGAGGATTTCAGCCGGAATTGATATTTTCCCGATGTCATGGATCAGGCCCGCCATTCTAAGGCCCTCTATCCGGTCCATTCCGAGGCCCATCTCCGTTGCTATCGCGCCGGACAGATCGGCTACATTCCGTTGGTGTCCGGCGGTATAAGGATCTCTGTTCTCGACGGCCAGTGCCAAGGCTTGAATAGTGCCCTTGAGGGCCTCGCGCAGCTCTTTGGTCCGCTCCTCCACCTTGGCTTCCAAGCCGGCGCGGAGGCGGTTCAATTCCAGGTGGGTGTGCACACGGGCCAGCAGTTCGTCGATTTGAAAAGGTTTGGTGATAAAATCAGCGGCACCGCAGGAAAAAGCGGCCATTTTTTCTTGATGGCTTAGAGTGCCGCTGATAAAAACTATGGGAATGCCCCGGGTGGATTCCTCAGTTTTTAAAATCTCACATACCTCAATTCCGCTCATACCCGGCATATTGAGATCAAGGAGGATCAACTTGATTGCTTGAGACAGGGCATACTTCAGCGCCAGTGCACCGTTATCAGCAAGGAGGGCCTGAAAACCTGCGTCGGATAGAATATCGGCGAGAAATTCCCGTGCCCCTTGGTCATCGTCAACGATCAATATTGTGTCTTTTTCAAGCATTACGGTGAACCTCCAGAAAAGTCACGTGGGGGCCTAAAAATTTAATGATCAAGAACGCCTCTTTTCTCAGTTTCATTTTCTTGTTGGCAACGGCTCCTGGCAGATTTTCTGTGATATCTTTAGCTGGACATAAACATGTCGAGAGCATACAAGAGTTCCTTCATCTTATCAACCTACTAACTTCTGGGATGAAGAACTCATCAAACCCCACAGGGGAGAAGCACATAGGGCTTGATGAGGTTTGTGATATTTTCTTTCTTGACGTACACTTACTATTTTTTATACTGTTGACCAGAAACGATCTTCATCATCCTTATCGATTTTGCGATGAAGAGGCGCATGCGCCGGTCCTTTAACTTATCCCTTCAGAGAGATTAGAGGCTTGAAACAACACCTAGACGGAGGAAATGCCATGAAACCGCTCTTATTTGTTATCTCCTGTGTATTTATTCTTGCCGCCTGTAACAGCCACGATCAGGCCTCCAACCCTCTTAATGTCAAAGTTGTCGATGCGCAGGGGCAGGGGATTGCCAACGCCACCGTCGTCATGGGAACCCAGGGCGGTGCGTTGGTGTCTTTCTTATCCACCAACGCGCGCGGCGAAGCATATTTCGCTTTAGCACCGTCAAACGCCACCGTAACCGCTGCTTTCAGTTGCTATGCCCCTTCCGAAAACAGAACTTATTATTCCCTGGACGTAGCATATGATGTCAATACCTCCGCCGTCGCTTTGACGCTGGGAGCCTGTACTCAAAATACCGACCAAGTAAATATAAATGTCACCGATGCGATCGCAGGCATCACCTCCCACGACGTGACGCTTGGCCCCATAACATACGGGGGGGACAGCCCGACCATGGATGTCGCTTGGTCTTTGCAGGATGACGGCAAAGTTTCGGTTTTTGCCACCGGTTATGATGATGCCGGTGCGATCAAGGGGTACGGGTTCGCCCTCGATCGACCTCCCACGGCCGGCAGCGCCATCGGCGTTGTCATAGACCGGACGGATCTCGTCCGGCATACTCATCGTTTGGCCAATGTCCCCTTGAGCGCGGTTTCATACTACGCCTTTGCCCCTCTGTTACGCAAGCATGCCGCTACGAGTCTGCCCTTTAACTTTCTCGGAGGTTCGGCGCCTTTACCTGACACGGTGACCACGTATTCCGCCGGCAGCTTTAGTGACAACAATATGTTCGGCGTCACGGTCACACTGGACCAGGACGGCGACGGCAGCGAGGATGCAACGGTTGGTTTGGTTCGCTACCTGTACAACCCCTCCGATCAGCTTTTCGATTTCAGCGCCGTGCCGGTTGTACCCGCCACCCTCACCTACGATCCCGGCACTGCCGGTAGGCCGATTATCTCCTGGTCGAATAAAGATCCCCTGGCAACTGTACAAATGCTGTCGTTCAGTTATAGAGCAAATTCACCGCAGAGGGTTTCCTTCTATTATTCCATGACAGTGCCGGCCGCCGCCGCCAATCTCGTTTATCCCGAGCTTCCCGACATATTGGCGAACTTTCGGCCGGCAGCATACAGTAATCTTTCCCTGCAGACTTTGAAGTTTGGCGGGCTGGTAAGCTACAAAAACTATCTGCAGGCTACCGCCAATTACAATGGCCGCTTCTATGAGGCAGAGGGGTTGAGCAGTTACAGCTACGCAAGCATTTCACGCCTGCCGTAATCTTGCGGGATAAGAGGCAGACTAGGGATTGATTACTTGAATTCCTCTTGATATTTTCTCAGTTGCGGAGCCCATAGGAAAACGGCGGCAACCACGGCGAGGGTTACCAAACCGCCGCTGATTACAGAAAGCGGCGTTCCGATCCAGGCGGCGACAATACCGGCTTCCAGGTTTCCAAGTTGTTGGCCTCCCCTTGCAAAAACCATGTTCAACCCGTTCATGCGGCCGCGCAACTGATCGGGCGTGACGAGTTGACGGATGGTATTGCGCAGAATTGTACTGAACGTATCCGCCGCGCCGACGAGAGCGAGAAAAATAACCGACAGACTAAACCAGTGTGACAAGCCAAAGCTCACCGTTGCGGCGCCATAGAGGGTAATGGCCCATAACACGAGCGTTCCCTGCCTTTTGACACTTCGCACAAGGGACATTCCCGCCCCGGTAAGCACCGAGCCAATGGAGCGTGACGCATAGAGGATGCCGAGACCTTGTGGCCCGACGTGAAGGATTTCATGGGCAAAAATGGGCAGCAGTGATGATGCATTTGCGAAAAATGTCGCGGCAAAATCGAGCAGCGTAGTCGACCAGAGAAGCTGGGAGTTCCGAACAAAGCGGATGCCTTCTACAAGTGATGACCGGGCCATACGAGTTGCACCAATAGATTTCCGGGTTGGTATTCTCATGAGCAGCAGAGCAATAAGGACCGCCAGGAAAGATGCGGCGTTTAGCCAATAGACCGCAGCAACCCCTCCCCAGGCGATCACAAAACCGGCCAGGCCGGGGCCGGCGATGGTGGCTGTCTTATGCATTATACTGTTTAAGCTCAGGGCATTTGTCAGGTGTTCCAGGGGTACAAGATTAGGTATCAGGGATTGGCGGGCAGGGGAATCGAAGGAATTTGCCGCTGAAGTCAGGGCGGCAAGCGCGTAAATGGTGATGACGGAGATGGCGCCTCCATAGCTTAAAAAGCCGAGCAATGCAGCCAACAGGGTCATAGAACTCTGGGTGACAAGAAGGATGCGGCGCCGATCGTGAACATCGGCCAACATTCCCCCCACAACCGAAAAAATGACAACGGGTGTGAAACGAACAAAGCCCATCAAACCCAACGCAAAGGCCGATTTCGTAATAATGTATATCTGCCAGTTCATGGCAACCATCTGCATCTGGGAACCGGCATCGGAAATGAACTGCCCTATGTAAAGCAATCGGAAATCACGGTGCTGTAAGGAAGTAAAGGGCCCATCGGCCTTCCTTTTTCCTAAAGTATCAGCTTTTGCTTCTCTTTGCATTCGAATTGCCGCACATTAAAAGACGATAAATCAAGTACGTTGTTATTCTGAGACTGTGAGGCCAAGGGTTTTACCATCCTTGAGATTGACCAATCCCTCCTCGCAGATCCGTAAATAAGGTATGGCTGCTCCCGTCAAGGTCGTCAGGGTCAAGAAGGGCTTGGCAAAGGGAAGGCCCAAGCTTCTAGCGGCATCCTCAACCTCTTCCATCTTTAGCCATAGTTCCCGCATCGGCAGATCGGAAATAAGTCCGAATACCGGCAGGGCAAGCTCGGCAATAATTCTTCCTTCGGCACAGACGACTGCTGCTCCCTGCAGGGCGTAGATCCTGTTTACCGCGAGCGCCATGTCGGCATCACTCACGCCCACCGCAACAATGTCGGAAGTGTCCCATGCCGCGCTCGTTGCAAAAGCGCCCGACTGCATGTGGAAACCTCGCAGCAACCCGGCAAAGCGCCGGCCTGGGCAATGAGTCCGGTCGATGGCTGCAACCTTGATGATATCCTGCTCCACGTTGACTTTTATTTCACCGGCCGTCACCGGCATCTCTACCTGCAATTCTTTAGTAACCAAGTCGGTTACCTGATCAATAATCCTGACCTTCACGGGAGAAAGGCCGCTATCAATCTTAATTGAAAAATCCTCGGGTTGGAACTTACCGGGAAGATTAACACTCTTACGGCTTACTTTGCTGTAAAGGGGTTTACGCGGCTCCACCAGGACATGGCAATTTTTTACGGCGATCTTACCGCTGCTTATTACATATTCCGGCCTGATGGTCTTCAAATCCGGGATAATCAATATATCCGCATACTTCCCGGGAGCAATTCCACCGAGGATGCCATCGAGAGAAAAATGTTCCGCCACGTTCAGAGTGGCCATCCGCACCGCGTCCATGGGTTCAAAACCGTAATCTATCGCCTTCTGCAGGACAAAATTCAGGTAGCCCGTCTCTAAGAAATCTTTCGGGTCTATCCCATCGGTTACGAGAATCAGCCTGCGAAGATCAACATTCATGTCCTTCAACCGTGAAATATCGGCAAGATCACGCCTGACACTTCCCTCCCGGACCATGACATAAAGTCCCAGCCGTAATCTTTCCATCACTTCTTCGGCACTTATCGGCTCATGGCAAGAGGAGACACCTGCTGCCGCATAGGCCATCAGTTTTCTTCCGCTTGCGCCTGCGGAATGTCCTTCTACCATCTTTCGGCAGCGCAGGGTTTCCTCAAAGAGAGAAAGGAGCTGGTCCGGGTTCTGAAGCAAGGCCTGCCAGTAAGATTCGCCAAGACCCAGAATGTCATCACGCTGGAGGAGCTTTCTTAGCGTTTCTATCGGCATGCCATTGCAGGTTTTGCTGGTGGAAATCATGGAAGGCGCTGTAAAATAAAATTTCAATGGCTGGTCGGCATAGGATTCCAGATAGTTCAGAAGGCCTTCGTATCCGCCCACGGGAAAGATTTCCATTATTTCGGCGACGATGGTGGTCGTTCCCCCTTTGATTGCATATCTTGAAAACTCAGAGGCGTTATACAGCGGAGCGAGATGGGTATGGCCATCAATCAAGCCGGGAATGACCGTCATCTTTTGGGCATCGATGATAATTGTTTCCGGTCCGATGCAGTCCTGCAACTCGTTCCCTACCGAGGCAATCCATTTCCCCTTGACCGCGACGGCATAATTTTCGAGCAATTCTCCCGTATAAACATTTGCCAGAGTGGCGTTGACGATGGCAAGATCGGCCTTTTCACGTCCCAACGCCACCTGCATCAACACCTTCGCCTCGTCCGCACCCAGCAAGGGCAATGTTCCTGATACAGCCATAGGATACCCATCCTTAAATTTTGATTAGCATGACTTCCCCTGGAAGCGCGGGAGTATAAGTAAAAGGGGCCGTTAGTGTCAAGCAGATAGCGATAAAAATTGCTGCCCTCAGGAATTTCTCTGGTTCTAATGACAAGGTAATGCCCTCTATTCTCCCGCCGGTCATAAAAAAGTGATGCGACGTTTTTTCAGCTTTACATTGCTCGATGAATCCGCTAAAAAATCTTATTCCTACATTATTTTGCCGCCGTTCAACTAACTGAAGAGAGAAAGGGGGACATTTATGGATAAAAAAATAGTGGATTTATATCAGAAATACACACATGGAGCATTGGATCGCCGAGAATTTATGAAGAAATTGACCCTCATAGCCGGTGGCACTGCCGCTGCTGGGGGGCTGCTGAGTTCATTGGAAAAAGATTATGCCCTGGCTGAAAGCGCTCCCACAGGAGGCTCCGGTCTTAGTACGGAATATATCACTTATCCCGGCGCGACCGGCGAGGTGCGGGCATTTTTTGCGAGGCCGAAAGGCAAGACAAAACTACCCGGCGTGGTTGTTATCCATGAAAATAGGGGCCTGAATCCCCACATTGAAACAGTTGCCCGGCGCCTTGCCGAGGAAGGCTTTGAAGCGGTAGCACCGGACGCATTGTCGCCACTCGGGGGGACGCCCAAAGATTCTGAAGCGGCCGCCAAGATGATAGGTCAACTGGATGCGCAAGCAACCGTGAAGAATTTTGCCGCGGCTGCGAAATACTTAAAGACCCGTTCCTCATCTACCGGGAAGATCGGAGTCGTCGGCTTTTGCTGGGGAGGGGCAATGGCAAACCAACTTGCCGTCAACTCTCCCGATGTAAGCGCGGTAGTACCTTACTATGGCGTGCAGCCTGCCGCCGAAGACGTGCCGAAGATCAAGGCTGCTTTGCTCCTCCATTACGCCGGTCTCGACGAGAGAGTCAACAAAGGCATCCCGGCATACGAAGAAGCTCTTAAGAAGGCATCGGTAGATTATAAAGTGTATATGTATGCGGGGGCCATGCACGCCTTTAACAATGATACCAATCCTGAACGGTATAATAAGGAAGCAGCCGAAACGGCCTGGAAGCGCACGATCGAATTCTTGAAGAAGAAACTAAAAACATAACCTCGATAAGCAGGGCTAAGTAAGCATACAAGCGGCATTGCTTACTTGCCAAGGCAGCATCTCTTGTATTTTTTCCCGCTCCCGCAGGGGCAGGGGGCGTTGCGCCCGATGTCAGTGCTGTTCCGAAAACTTGTGTCCCTTGCATCTGCCACGGTCCCTTGGCTTGGCTGCCGCAACAGGTTCGCCAGTTCCACAACAAAGGGCCGGCAATGGGTAAAGAAGAGCTTATAGCCGGCGCACAGATAGTTCAGTCCTTCTTCGCCAGTGGTTGTCCGCAGGAAACGGTCCTTTGGGCAACCGCCGTTGCAAGAGGTCAGGACTTCGCAGGCCTTGCAAAAAGAGGGTAAAGAAGCAAATTTTTCCTTCCCGAAGGCTATCTGTGCCGGACTTTCAAGCAGCTCGACCAGGGAAATCTCCTTGATATTGCCCAGGATATGTTCGCCATCGACATAATGATCGCAGGAGAAGAAATCCCCGTTATGTTCGATAACGGGGATTTCACCACAGGTCTTGCGAAAAATACAAAGCGACTGCTCTTCACCAAAAGCCGTTCGGGCCGCCTCCTCGAATATCTGCACTTTGATACGACCGATATCATGGAGCAACCACTTGTCGAAAATGGTACAAAGGAAGGCGCCCCAAGATTCAGCCGACATTGTGCGGTCGCTCACGCCTCTCTCTGCGTCCCGTTGGCGTTCGACAAGGGGCAGAAACCCCACGTATCGGGCCTTGATCTCCTTAAAAAACTGGTATACCTGAGCGGGGTAAGGGACGTTCAGGGCATGGACCACGCATAGGATGTCGCATGGTATCCCGTGCTGCATCAAAAGGTCATAGCCGCGCATCACCTGTTTGAAGGTGGTTTTATGGCTCTTGGTAACGCGGAAGCGGTCATGAATTTCCTCAGGTCCATCCAGGCTAAGTCCCACTGAAAAGCCCTCTTCGGCAAAAAAATGGCACCACTCCTCGTCGATTAATGTGCCGTTGGTCTGCATGCCGTTGGTAATAAGCCGGTTGGGCGGCCGATGCTTTCGCTGGAGGGCCACGATCTTCCTGAAGTAGTCCGGGCCCAGGAGGGTCGGTTCCCCGCCATGCCAGGAAAAGTTGATTACCCGACCAGGGGAAGCGGCGATGTGCTGGACGATGTAATTTTCCAAAATGTCATCGGGCATGGTAAAGGATGCGCCATTCTTATAAAGATCTTCCTTTTTCAGGTAATAACAGTAATGACAAGCCAGGTTGCAAGTGGCGCCGATAGGTTTGGCAAAAACCTGAAATTCGCGGGATGCTGCGGCCATTAAATTAATCTCTCCATCTCCGGCTCGGACATAAAAACGCATTTACTCTATATCAGCATCCCGGCTGCGGCTGCAATAATTTAGGTGCATCAGGGGTGGCCGGGTATTCCTTATAAAAAATGCCAGGATACCCATTCAGAGAGGGTATCCTGGCAGCGTGTCGTGGTGTTTCTTCTTATCCGCCCGGTGGGGAGAAGTACATTATGGTTCTAACACCAATTCTTCCTTCTTCCAGGGCGGCAGCAGCTTAATCAAAGCGGCGAGGATAATAAAGGGGATGATTAAGAGAAGCAGGGCCATGAGAAAGCCTTCAATGCCCGTCAACTCCATCGTGTAGGTTGTGAGACCGCGGAAGCTTTTTGAAAACAATTGTCCGCCGATGACCACGTTCCAGCGCATGCCAAAAATGCCCAGTTGGATAAGCAAGCCGCATACAAAATACAAAAGTCTCCTCAATTCCTCCTGGAAGCGGAAAATCTTGATGGAAGCCATGGTGGCCAGAGGTACAATCATGCCCAGCAGGATTTGGATCACCACCAAGCTCAGGAAAAGTTTTGTGGAAACGAGTTGACCAATTATTTTTATCGATTCTTCACTTTCATAAAGGCGGTGGATAAAATCGAGGGCTTCAATCGAAAAATCGACGATGACGGTATAAAACAAAAAGGAAGCTACCCTGTCGAGACATTTCATGTCAATCTTTGCACCCCGGAGGGGCATGATGATCATGTAGAGGAGCATGACCATGGCAATGCCCGAAACAATAGCCGAAAAAAGGAAAACCACGGGCATCATGACGCTGCTCCACCAGGGATTGGCCTTGATGGAACCGAAGATGAAACCCACATAACCATGGAGCAGAAAAGCCGAAGGGATGCCGATGATGGTGATGACTTTCACGGTTTTCTTATCGAAAGCTACCGCCTCCTCGCTGATATCGGTGGAAAACAGCGAAAGGATCTTAAGCAGCCACTTCCTCAGGCCCGTCGCTTCGCGCGACCATACAATCATATCCCGCCGGTATTCGAACCAGATTTCCAGCAGGAGGACTGCCGCCAGGTACCAGAGGTAAACAAAGCCGAACATGGCCATGGCGGAGGTCGTATGAGGGGTCAGGAACATCTCGAAGGAGCGCAAAGGTTGGCCCAGATGCAGTTGCAGCGGCAAGGCGGCAATCAGCATGAACGAAAGTGCCGTAAGCATGGCGAGCCGGTAAGTGGGCTGCAATTCCTTTACATTGAAGACCTTGACCAGGGAGGCCAGGATGAAAGCTCCGGCCACCAGACCAGTAATATAGGGGTATACGACGATCAATATCGACCACTGAATTTCTATCTCGTTCGGATAGATAAATCCCACCACCTGCTTGGAAAGCTCAATCAATCCTTGGTATGTTTCCATATCAGTTCACCTCGCCATCAAGATTAGCATAATAAACTTTGGGGTCCGTATTGAGACCTGGTTTCAGGACGTGAATCTTATTCATGCGCATGAATCTTCCCAAGGGGCTGGCAATACTCTTCATGTCTCCGAATATCCTTGCCTGTTTCGGGCAAACTTCCACACAAGCGGGGAGCAAACCTTTGACGAGTCGATGGTAACAGAAGTTGCATTTATCAGCTACCTTCCGGTGCGGATGAAGGTAGCGGGCCCCGTAAGGGCAGGCCTGGATACAGTAGCGACAGCCGATACAACGCTTGGTATCCATTAAAACGACGCCATCGGCGGTTTTAAAGGTGGCGCCCACCGGACAAACCTGGACGCAAGGTGGATGGTCGCATTGATTGCAGAGCTTCGGTACGAAGAAGCTGCGCAGAGCGTCTTTTTCCACAAAGGCTTCCGTTTGTTCGCCCACATTCATGTTGATGTTATTAACATTAACACTCTTGTCCGTCTTGATCACGTATCTTTCCACCCAGGTACGGAAGAAAAATGGCACCGACGGCACGTCGTTTTCTGTTTTGCAGGCCTGCATGCACCTGCCGCAGCCGATGCACTTATCGATGTCAATCCCCATTCCATAGTAGTGTTTTGCGGTATCGTATTCTTTATTGATGATTAGTGCCCCGGCTTCCGCCGACAAGCCCCCTACGACGCCGCCGCAGGTTATCACCAGACCAATATTTTTCAAAAAGTCGCGTCGATCCATTATATCCCTCCAAGCATGTGTGGATAGTGGCATTGCCAACAAACATATTTTTCTCCATGGGTTGCCATGTCAACTTTCGGCGTGCCAGCGGTTTTGGCATCCTTCGCATGGCACTTGCCGCAAAATTCCCGATTGTCCGGTTTTGACGGTCTCACTGTCCGGGGAGAGGTCTTATGCTTCTCCGGCGTCTTATGACATACCGTGCAAGCAACAAGGGCGTGATAGGAAGCAATCTTGGTTCTTTCGATCTGCGCATGGCAGGCAGCGCAGGAACTGGGCACCTTGGGCGGTGTCGGGTTGTGAGGGCTATGGCAGGTAATGCAGGGCCGCTGTGGATTATGGGTGTTCGGGTTTATCTGCGGAAAGCCGCTTGGCCGTGAAGAGTTGTAGGTATGGCAGTATCCGCAGTAATCTCTTTTCCTGGGCGAGTTGGGCTTGAACGTCGTCGGATCTTCCGTGTGTTTTTGCGCCGCCCCGTGGCAGGATTCGCAGGCCAGATCGCGGTGGTAACCATCGGCTTTGATATTGTGTTCTTTCTCATGGCATCCGGCACAGATCTGGGCGCCGGCATACTTTATATCTTTGGCCGCTTCCCGTTCCGTGGCGAGGGCTTTCTGCAAAACCGTGTCTGTCAATGATCTTGGCAGGATAAATTGCCTCACGATAAACAGCAGCACTGCCAATGTGATAAACAGCATAATAATTCGCGCTGCCTGTTCGGGCAGCTTTTTAAAAATACCGTTCATACCGTCTCTCCCTATAAGGTTAATTCCAGACTGCTATTAAAGAGTTCATCAAATCCACCTTCCGTTAGCAAGGTACATGCCATTATGACAATTGCCGCAGCTGTTTAATATGGTAAGCTATTATATAGCGATGAGCCAAAGATTCTCCCCCCGGAGTGGTTATTTCACCAGGTGGAGTTAGCGAATTCACCAGAATGCGCCCCCCAAACGCAAAAAGAAGACATGCTCTAGCGCTGGATCCTATAAAAAGCTATTGGACCTTGGTCCAATATACAATGGCAGGAAATTTGCGTAAAAATCCGGTGGCTTTGTAAAATGGTACTCGTGAGGCCAGGTTTGACATCTGATGTCCGCTGCTCTTTCGGAGGAATAGCATGTTTAAATTTACCAGTTCTCTCTTTGTTATCCTGTTTGGGCTTTTGATTTTGAGCGGTCCCCTGCCGGCCGCCCAGGAAATGGCTCTCGATTCGGCCGCCTGCCTCGGTTGTCACAGCAATAAATTTTCCGAGGCCGCCTTTGCTGAATCTGTTCACGGCAAAAACGGTTGCAACAGTTGCCATGTCCAGCTTACCAACCTGGAGCGCCATGTCCATGGCGAGATCAAGGTGGAAAAAGTGCATTGCGAGCGCTGCCACAAGAAAGAAACCGCCGAACATTACGCCAGCGTCCATATCCAGAAGGACATAAGATGCGCCGATTGTCATACGGACGTGCATACGCATCGGTACTGGAAGAAAGACAAGCGTGTGGTGGTGGCCAAGTGCATCCAGTGCCATGACAAGGAGGCTATTTATAGAAATTCCATCCACGGGCGAACGGTTGCCGCCGGCAACCAGGATTCCGCCGCCTGCAATGATTGCCATAATCTTCATGAAATAAAGGCTCTGGGTGACAGCAAATCCCACGAAGCCCGGGCCTTTCATACAAAAGTCTGCATGAAATGCCACAGCAATGAAGCGATGATGAAACGCAATAAAGTCTTCAATGTGGCGGTCAAAACTTACATGGAAAGCTACCACGGTAAGAACTACCGTCTGGGCTATCCCGAGCGGGTGGCCGGTTGTGCCGATTGTCATACCTCCCATGCCGTTTTAAAGGCCTCTGATCCCGCTTCCAGCGTCAATCCTGCCAATCTGCTGGGTACCTGCCGGAAATGCCATACAACCGCGGCGGCGCTCTTTACCAAATTTTACGCCCACGGCGAACATAACGACAGAAAGAAATACCCCCTTCTCTATTGGACCTTTGTGAGCATGACGGGGTTGCTGGTCGGCACCTTTGCCATATTCTGGGTGCATACGCTTCTCTGGATGGTCCGGGGATTTGTGGAAAACCGTGAAAAAGCGAAGCTTCAAACCGAAGGAGAGGTGCATCTCTCTCCGGACGGCTTTAAACAGTACCGCCGTTTTCAGGCCCGCCACATCATCCTGCACTTGCTGGTCATTGTGAGTTTTCTGGGGCTGGCCTTAACCGGATTGCCGCTAAAATTCAGCGATCAGCAATGGGCCAGGCCCCTGATGCTGCTCCTGGGCGGTGCAGCCAATGCCGGCTTCGTGCACAGGATTTGCGCCCTGATCACCTTCGTTTATTTTATTTCGACCCTCGGCATGTGCTTCCATTTCCTATTTCTCCGCAAGGGTTTGCCAGGAGGCTGGCTTGCCAGATTAATGGGGCCGGAGTCACTTTGTCCCAATGCGAAGGACCTCAAGGATATCGGCGGGATGGTCCGCTGGTTTTTATTTAAAGGGCCTAAGCCTGTTTTCGATCGCTGGACCTACTGGGAAAAATTCGATTTTCTTGCGGTTTTCTGGGGTATGTTTGCCATCGGCGGTTCCGGGCTGATGCTTTGGTTTCCGGAAATATTCGGCCTCTTCCTGCCCGGCTGGATGTTTAATGTGGCGACAATTGTCCATTCCGACGAGGCCCTGCTGGCCACGGGGTTTATCTTTACGGTACATTTTTTCAATACCCATTATCGACCGGAAAAGTTCCCCATGGATTTTGTCATCTTTAACGGCCAGATTGCCAAGCATGAATTTATCGAGGAAAGAGGCGAGCAATGGCGGCGTTATGAAGAGCAGCAGGAAACGGAACAGCATCTGGCAAAGAAACCCAGCGGTGTCGTCTTTGATTTCTTTTTCAAGGGGTTTGGATTTCTATCCCTATTGATCGGAGTGTTGCTTTTGTTTCTCATGCTCTATTCTTTCTTCATGAATCACCACTGAGGAAAAGAGATGGCAAAGGCAGTATGGACAATATTACTTTAGTTAGAAAGGGAGGCAGTCGTGGCAAAGACGAGAAGTAATTTTATCGGGTATTTTTTCAATTTTATGAGTCTTGTCGGCATGATATTGGCCGTAGTGGCAACCGGCCTCATCATTGTTTTTCTTTCCATAGAGGCTATCACCGGGGTGGAGAATCCCTATCTCGGCATCTTTGTTTATTTTATTTTCCCTGCCCTGCTGGTGGTAGGGCTCCTGATGGTACCGCTGGGCGCCTTCCGGATCAGGCAACAGCGCCGCAGGACGGTGCCGGAGGATATCCCTCCCTATCCGGACATTGATCTCAACGATACCCACAAACGCAAGGCCTTTCTGTTTTTTGTTTTCGGGACGGTTATTTTTGTCATCATCATCGCCCTGGCGGCCATGAAGGGGTATCACTTCACGGAATCACCAGAGTTTTGCGGTAAACTGTGCCATACGGTCATGACCCCGGAATATACCGTCTGGAGCAATTCTCCCCATGCCAAAGTAGCCTGTGTGGAATGCCATATCGGTCCCGGCGCCAAATGGTATGTCAAGGCAAAAATTTCCGGTCTGAAGCAGATTTATGCTGTTTTGGCCCATACTTACGCCCGACCCATAGAAACGCCGGTTTCCAACCTGAGGCCCGCCCGGGACATCTGTGAACGCTGTCATTGGCCAGAGAAATTCTATACGGGACGCCAGAAGGTCTTTTATCATTACGCGCCCGATGAAAAGAACACCCCCCGTGAAATCAACATGCTCATCAATATCGGCGGCGTTCCGAAGAATCCCACCGCCACGGGCATTCACTGGCACATCGGCAGCGAGGTTTACTATATCGCCCGGGACAGCAAGCGTCTGGATGTGCCCTACGTTGCCGTCAAGGACAAGTATGGCAAGGTTACAGAGTATCAGGATGAAAACACCCCCTTATCCAAGGAGGAAATGGCTAAGGGGCAGAAACGACTGATGGATTGTATCGACTGTCACAACCGGCCAACGCACATTTATCGTTCTCCGGGCCAGGAGATGGACGAGAACTTTGTTTCCGGCCATATCGACCCGTCTCTTCCCTACATCAAAAAGGTGGCCGTGGAGTTGCTTAACAAACCTTACAAGACGAAAGAGGAGGGCAGGGCGGCAATTGCGTCGGGTATCGAGCAATACTACGAAAAGAGCTATTCCCGGTTGGCCAAGGAAAAGGCCGCCGCCATCAGGCAGGCCGTGGAACAGGTTCAGGGCATTTATGACCGGAGCGTCTTTCCGAATATGAAGGTCAATTGGCATACCTACCCGGACCATATCGGCCACTTCTATTCCCCCGGCTGTTTCCGCTGCCATGACGGCAGGCATAAGTCTCCCGAGGGAAAGGTCATTTCCAAAGATTGCAACATCTGCCACATAGTACTGGGCCAGAAACAGGAAAACATCAAGGCCGGTGAGAAGGTTACGTCATTCAGGCATCCCACGGACATCGGCGACGCTATCATGGCCATGAATTGCAGTGATTGTCATGCGGCCGGCGGCGAGGACGTACCCGGCGGCGGTAAGAAGTAAGAAGCAAGAAGTTGGTTTGTTCCTGAGCTCCGGTTTAACAACTAAAAACCCCCTGGAAGTTGGAGCTTGCAGGGGGTTTTTCCGCTAGAAGTTTTGACGCAGGTTAAGATAAAAGACGACGTCGGGAGAGGCCGCCACCACGAGGTCCTCCCCGACACCGATGTCCAGGGTTGTTTCCTTACCCAAGCCAACGGCGCCCCCGACGATAAGCTGCACGGAACTGTCCGCCAGCTCCTTAAGATCGCTGTCGCCATAAAAAGAGGTATGGGCATCGGCCTGGATCTTGAACGCCAGCCGCGGCAGGGGGACCCATCCAACGCCCAGCGTGCCGTAGCCGACCCAGTTCTTTTGCTGATCGGGCAGGATATCGCCCTTCGTCAGGTAGAGTGCTCCCGCTGCGCCATAAGCCGTCCATTTGCCGGCCGCTTCGCCTATGTCGGTACCTCCCGTGAGGCCGAGGGAAACGTCCGTGCCGCCACTTCCCCGGAGCGCATCGCTGTCGCCCGTGGGCAGCTTGAGCCCGAGGTTTAAGGAAAGCCCACGGGAATTTTCCCTTTCCTCATAAAGCTGATAGGCCGCGGTCAGCCTAAGGTCGCCGAGGCCCGAGTTCGAGGAGTCCATAAGCATCCTGACGACGCCGTCCTTGCGGTACCGGTAGAGCAGCCGGTTGTGCGGTGCCTGATCGCGTCCTCCCTGGGGAAAGCCAAAGGTACTGTGATAGCTTTCAATAAAAGCATCGAGGAAGCCTCCTCCCTGGATAAGATAGGGTATCTTAACGCCCACATCCAGGCGCGGGGAAAGGGCATGACGTGCTGTGAGCGTAAAGCGCGTCGTTTCCCCGTCGAGGATGATGGCCTCACGTGCATTGTCGTTAACGGTGTAATTACTGGACAACCCAACGTTCAGGCCGATTTCCGTCCGCCCCGACGCCAGGGGTAAAAAATTGCCGGGGCCGGGCAGACCGAAAATGGCCACCAGGGGGCTTTGATTTGTGCTGTCAAAAGGCACTGTCTCCAGTGAAAAGGCGGCCGCCGGCAGCGCCAGCAGGGCCAAAAGCAGGATCGGCAGTGTGAAAGAGGTCGTTCTTCTTGTCATGGCAGTCACTCCTTATCGTCCTATCCCCTTGCAGGGGATAGTCCCGCGCGGGATAAGCGCGTTAACGCCTTTGCTTTCACTCGGAAAGCAAAGGCTAACTTGCTAATTTGCAAACGAATTTGCTTCCCAGTGGGAAGCAAATTCTAGCTCACTAATCCCCTTACAGAGGATAGTTCGCTAACGAATTTGCTTCCTAGGGGAAGCAAATTCTAGCTCACTAATTTCGAGCCATCAGACGCATTACCGCTTTTTCCAGACCGTCCAGGGTCAGTTCAAACATAGGAAAGATATCCCCGATGGCGCCGATCGTCCGTGTATACCTCCAGAGTTTTTCTTCCTGGGGATTCAGCCAGACAGCATGGCGAAAGGTTTTGGCCAGAAATCCCAGGCGGTCGATGCTGGGTTTTGCTTGCCGCTGATCGATATAGATGGCGCCCTGGGGATGGACAAGCTCGGAAGGGGCCATACTGGCATCACCGACGAAAACAAGCCGGGTTTCCGGATCGCGGCGCAGGAAGTCCTCCACTAGCTCCGGATGGTGGATACGCTGCGGATCAAGCCAGACCTGATCATAGATGGTGTTATGAAAAAAATAGATCTTCAGATCCTTGAACTGGGAGCGGGCATAATTAAAAAGGGTTTGTACCACGGCGATATAGGGTTCCATTGACCAGCCGCCGTTGTCGATCATCAGGATCACCTTCAGCCGGTCGGTCAGACGGCGGTCGAAGATTATTTCCACCTCTCCGGCATTGCGCATGGTTTCATAGATTGTCTTATCGACATTGACGATGTCTTTGGGGCCCGTCGGGGCCATCCTCCGGAGCCGCTTCAGGGCCTCACCGATTTGCATTTCCGTGAGGGGGCCGTCCTGTGCGTAATCCTGGTAACGCCGCTCCATGGCAACCTTGATGGCAGATTTATTCCGGGACATTCCCCCAACGCGCATGCCGCCGGGGTGGTAGCCGGAGTGTCCCACCGGCGAAGTGCCGCCCGTGCCGATCCACTTGCTGCCGCCGTGATGTTCGCCGTCTTGCTCTTTGAGCCGATCCAGAAAATATTTCAGCAGTTCTTCGGGCGTATACTTGGCCAGCTCCTTTTCATCCATTCCCAGGGCGTGGGCGAGTTCGGCGGGATTCTTCAGCCATTCCGCGAGGAGGGTGCGGGCGATATCGGTCAATTCGGCCGCACCGGGCTCGGTGATGGCGATGCCTTTAAAGGTCTGGGCAAAGACCTTGTCATAAGCGTCGAAATAGCGTTCGCTTTTGACAAGGATGGAACGGGCCGTCGTGTAGAAGTCGTCCACCGTCTGGATCAGCCCCATGTTGAGGGCCTTTTGCAGTCTGAGGAAGGAGGTGGGGGTAACAGGGATGCCCCTTTCCCTCAAGATATAAAAAAAATCGACGAACAAGGACCTCCTCCTTTATACACGGAAACGGGAGGCTTGCTGGGCAGCGATCGCCAGATCACCGCTTTTCTTGAACAAGACACCCAGGTAGGGAACATTGCCCAGGACCAGTGATTTTACCTTGAAATCGGGGTCGGCTTTGATGGCCCTGATCCAGTTGATAAGCTCCCTGGTGGCCGGTTTCTTCTCGATACCCCGCAGCTCACGGAGACGGTAAAAGGCGGTAATGCAGGTCCCCACCAGCTCATCGTTCAATCCCGGAAAGTGGACGCCGATGATCCGTCTCATCATGTCCGGTTCCGGAAAGGCAATATGATGGAAATTGCACCTGCCCAGGAAAGGATCGGAGAGGTCCTTCTTGGCGTTAGAGGTAATGATGATGACGGGCCGATGTTTTGCCTTGATGGTCTTGTCAATCTCCATGATGTCGAACTGCATCTGGTCCAGGACGTCGAGCATGTCGTCCTGAAAATCCGTGTCGGCCTTGTCGATTTCGTCGATCAAAAGGATGGTCCGGACATCGGCGGAAAAGGCCTGGCCGATCTTGCCCATCTTTATATACGCTTCGATATTGCTCACATCGCGCTTGGAATCCCCGAAACGGCTGTCATTGAGACGGGTCAGCGTATCGTACTGGTAAAGGGCCTCCAGGAGCTTCATGCTGGACTTGACGTTCAGGATGATCAGCGGCATCTGCAAACTGCCGGCAATCGCGTGGGCCAGCATCGTCTTGCCCGTGCCCGGCTCGCCCTTCAGCAAAAGCGGCATCTCCATGGCGATCGATACATTGACAATCTGGGCCAGCTCATCATCCAGCACATAACGCGGTGCTCCATCGAATTTGTAAAGCTTGTTCTTTTCAACCATTTATCTTGACTCCTTAAAGAAAAAAGACCCAAGCCGGGCCTTTCGTGATTTTGTAAACCGAGGCAAAGTGACGACCCGCCCGGCTGCTTCTTATTCCCTTTAATAGATTTTCAACAAAATTGCTACCGCTTTTTTCAGGGGGATGGACGCGGGAAGACCCGGTCGAGGATGAGGACCGCCACCACGCCGATGACAAACCCGTTGCCGGCGAGGGGGCGGAAGAACAGCGGAAATTCTGCAACTACCTCTAAAGGGAGGAGCGCTGCGACCGTCCCTGCCAGGATGGGCAGGCCGATCACCAAGCCATCCTCGAAGGAAAAGCTTCGGCCGGAGAAAGCGGAGATCAGACCGGCGGCGATCTGCCAGGCGAGGGTATAAACGAGGATTCCCCCCACCACTGTGGGTGGGATTGCTCCGGCCAACCCCAAGACGGCGGGTGAGAATGATGCCAGCAGCAGGAAGCATGCCGCCGGGAGCAGTGGAAATCGCGAGCCGCAGCCGCTGGCGGCGATGACGCCGGGACTGAGCGAATAATCGACGGGACCGATGACGCCAAGCATGCCGGCGGCTGCATTGACACCCCCCGCCATGATCAATCCCTTTTTTATCCGTCCATCCATCCCCTCCGGCTGCATTAGCGGGATCAGCGCCTGCATTGACCCGATCTCGTTCAGGGAGAGGGCCACGAAGCAGAAGAGAAAGGAGATAATCGTTCCGGTGTCAAAGACAGGTGTCGTGAGGCCGGTAAAGAAGGGTTTCCAGAGGGTCAGGTTGCCTGCGTAGTCGGCGATGCCAAAAATGACCCAGAAACCGGCTGTTCCCGCTGCCATCCCCGCGATGATCAAAAGCGCGCGGCCCGCCGCAGTCAGTAAACCGTGGGCCACAAAGAGGGCCAGTATGTACAGCGCTGCGAACACCAGCCGTTCGGCGACTGATCCGCCGCTCCCGGTCGTCAGCATCCGGACAATGGTCGGCGTCATTGTGAAGGCAATGAGGAGAAGCACCGCTGTGATCACCCGTGGGGTAAAGAGGTTTCGCAAAACACCGAAGAATCCTGCTGCCGAGATAAACGCGAGGATTAGTCCACAGATGGCGACGGAGGTATAAATTGCATCGGGGGAGGTCCTGCTGCCCACGATGCCGAGCAAAAGTGCGGCGGACGGACCGGCGACCAGCGTCAGCCGGTGCCCGAAGAGCGCCTGCCCCAAGAGCAGCAGGCCCGTGACGAACGTCGCTTTCTGCAGATAAACAGTCCGGAATCCTGGATCGGCCAAGTGGTCCCCGGCGGACACCAGGCCGATGATAATGATAAAGGGGAGCGCCACCGCCAGCCACTGCAATGCATATACGGCCGTCTCTGCCACAGGTGGCCGGTCGTTGAGGCCATACCGGAGTTTCATTGCCTTTTCCCGTGCCTCTTAATTAGTGAGTTAGAAATGGCTTACTTCTAGGAAGCCATTTCGTGAACGTACTTATCCCGTTTACCAGGATTTTTGATTTCCTCATAACGGAAACAATCGACGATATGATCGTTTACCATGCCGACGGCCTGCATGAAGGCATAACAAATCGTTGACCCTGCGAACTTAAAGCCTTTTTTCCGCAAGTCTTTGCTCATGGCTTCGGACTCGGGAGAGCGGGAGGGAATATCCCTCATGTTTTTCCAGATATTGCGGATCGGTTTGCCATTGACAAATTGCCAGATGTAATGGTCGAAACCTCCAAATTCCTCCTGTATCCGCAGGAAGGCCCTTGCATTTGCGATGGTTGCGTTTATTTTTAGCCTGTTTCTTACGATCTCGGGATTAGCGAGCAGCCGGGAGACATCGGCTGCGGTGTACAGCGAGATTTTCCGGGCATCGAAGTTGTCGAAGGCCTCCCGGTAACCCTCGCGTTTGCGCAGAATGGTGGACCAACTTAGTCCCGCCTGGGCGCCTTCCAGGACAAGGAACTCGAATAGACTACGGTCATCGTGAAGGGCCACGCCCCATTCTTGATCATGATAGTCCCGCTCCAACTCGCTTCTGTCGGCCCATGCGCATCGTTTCATAATTCCAGGAGAATCCTGTCGTGTTAGAATGCATAATTAATCAATGTGTAAGGGGAAATACCAGTTCCGGAACCTTACCGTTGTTTTGTTTGTCTCTTTTCGGAGGGGGCAATTTTTTTCCCATTCCTCGCGGCGCAATGACGGCTCCGCGTACCTCAACATAAGATGCCCGGCGCACTGTTGACGGGTGGTTATTTTCCCCCTCGGTATTGCCTCCGACGATTTCGACAAGTTCCTCAACGGTACCTGTCAGCCCTTCTGCAAGTTGATTAAGCTCTTCCGAAGCGGCCGCGGACTCTTCGGCGCCCGCGGCATTGGCCTGAACAACCTTGTCCATCTCTAATACCGCCGCACTTATCTGATCGATGCCCTGCGCCTGTTCCTGTGAAGCCACCATAATGTTACTCGCCAGCTCGCAGGCTTTTGTGGTGCAATCCGACACTTCAGCGAAATCACGGTCGGTGCGCTGCACCAAGTCCACCCCTTCCTGCACCCTTTGCAGCGTTTCGTCAATTAACGAGGCCGTGTCCTTGGCGGCCTGGGCCGCCCGGACGGACAGATTTCTTACCTCATTGGCCACAACGGAGAATCCGGCGCCGGCATCGCCCGCCCTGGCTGCTTCCACGGCGGCGTTCAAGGCCAGCAGGTTCGTTTGAAAGGCTATGCCATCGATGGTTTTAATGATCTTTGAGGTTTCCTCGCTCGCCTGCGATATTTTCGCCATGGATTGCGTTAAACCGGCCATGTCCTTATTAGCCCGCGAAACGGCACTCTGCGCTTCCTTCAGGAGACGGTCGACATGACCGGCGTTTTCGGCGTTCTGCTGGGTCATGGAAGACATTTCTTCGAGGGAGGCGGAAGTCTCTTCTATACCTGCAGCCTGCTCCGTCGAGCCTTCGGCCAAGGTTTGACTTGCCGCGGCCACCGCATCCGAGGAGGCAAGCAATTGTTCGGAGCCGTTGTGTAAACCATGAATGATACGGTTTATCGGCCCGATAACCAATCTAGCAATCACATAATAGAGGATCAGCAACGTTATCAGGCAACCGGCCAAACCGGTGAGGATATTTTTTAATTGGAGATTCCTGATGCTGCTGTACATCGTACCCAGGCTTTGCCTGACCATCAACCCGCCCAGTATGGCCGTTCCAGCAGGATGGCATTGGTGGCAGCGCTCCTGATTCGAAATAGGCCTCAGGATCGTCAAGTATGGTTTGCCATCCACCATTTCTTCGTAGGCAAGCTCCGGCAGCTTAGCGTTTTGCAGCAGTAGGTCGATCGCGGCCGTCAGTTCCGGCGATTTTATCTGTCTTGCTATCCCTGTCTTCACCGTTTGCTGTTCCGAAGCAAAGGCAATGGTTTTGTTCGGGCTGAAGACGAAAATTTCGCCGCCTCTCATGCTTTGTTTGAGCCCGCCCATTTGCTGGGTTATCACGTCATTATTGCCCGTTGACATGGTATAATTGATATCACTATGGACCACGTCGGCGATGATACCGGAAGCATTGAGGACCTCTTTTTTGATGCTTCTTTCCTGATCCAGGGTGTTCAGGAAAACAATCGAGGACAAAATTACGAAAAATAAAACGAATACACAGACAATGATCTTAATCTGCAGGCTGATATTCTTCTTCATTAGGCCTCCTTCAAACTGATAGGATGCGGATTTGCGGAAATGCCGCCATTTCGCGTCTGCAAACCTTAAGCATGTTGACGCGCGTCGTGGATAACACGCTTAAACCAATGCAGGACCAGCTTGTCGATCACCAAAAGGAGAAGCAGCAACCCTGCGAGGCACGCCATAAGAGAACTGGTGAAGTTCTTAACATGAAGATTTGCAATATTGGTGTATACCGTATCGATGTTTTGCCTGACCATTAATCCTCCCTGAACGGCACCCGCTGCCTGATGGCATCTCCGGCAGCGGCTTTCGTTAAAAATCGGCCGCAGTACCGTAAGATAGGGTTTGCCGTCGATCCTCTCCTCATATGCGCGTTCGGGGATGACGCCCTTCTGCAATAGCGGTTGGATAACCGCCGCCAGATCCGCTGATCTTATCTGCCTTGCCACATCGGTTCTCACCTTTTCTTTTTGCGAAGCAAAGGTTATGGTTCCATTCCTGCCGAAGATGAAAATTTCGCCCCCTCTAAGACTTTGCTTGAGATCGGCCAGTTCCCGCACGACAGTCTTATTGTCGCCCACAGACATGGGATAGATGATGCCATGGTAGACCACATTGGAGATGATATCCGCCGCGTGTAGCGCCTCGTTTCTGATGCTTTTTTCGTGAGCTGAAATGCTCAGATAGGCGATGCCCGTCAGAACGATTAATAAAATGGCAGATAAATATAGGATTATCTTTAAACGTCTTATCCTACCCATAGCCCCCAACGAACTTGTACAAGAATATTTTGAAAATGACTTAATTTATTCTTCGGCATTTAGCGGATAAAACTTTAATAGAGCAGGGGAGCCGCTCGTATCGGGACCTCACCTCAATTCCGCCAGCTTCCGGGCGCCTCTTATCGGTAATAGCCCGTGCCGACAGCCCATCCAAAGGGTTTGAAGGGCAGTACATATGATCGTTTCGGCAGAGGTTTTTTCTCCCCTTTCTTCGGGAATAAATACTCCACGTATCCCCCGCCGCTTTTGGCTTTCGCAAGAAAATTCTTTACGTAAAAAGCCCCGCTCGGATCCTTGTCTTCAAGCCGATTTCTCCCCTCAACATCACTTCGACCATAGAGGACCACGTTGACGCCTTCCTCCGTATCCGCCCAGAAATATCCATCAGTTCCATAGCGAAGTTCCCGCAAGAGATCGGCACCGAGTTTCTTCGCCTGATCAAGCGTCATCTCCCCCTGCTGATGTTTTTTGAAAATAGCCTGAAGCAGGCTGGCAGCGGTTTCAACCTCACTCTTAATCAACAGGTCCTTTGCCGGTGAATTTTTTGCTCCTTCCGCCTGGCCGATTGCCGAGACAGACCAAAATATGAGTGCAAGAATCGCCGTTGCCATTGCTGATGTTCTTTTCATCATCTTCTCCTCTCGATTGAATTGGTAATGATACACGCTTGCATCGATGGACTATACAAATTAGTTCCGCCTGTCAATAAAATAACGATTTCCCCAGCTTGCATTAGCTCCTATTCAAACTTCAAGGTACCGAAGTATTGCGGCATGTGAAACCGCGGAGTTGGATGATCGACGAAGGACCAGGTAAGCCAGTGGGGATGAGAGGTCGCATCCGCGCATTTATAGAAATTGGCCTTCCAGATGGCATCCGGTGCAGGTTTGGTGGCATCCGGGCAGTACCTATGGACGACCGCAAAGGGCAATCGGTATTCAATGGTCCATTTGGTGGACCCATCAATTTCCGGTTCAACGATTTTCGGCAGGGTGTGACTAACTTGAAGCCTCTCTCCATCTTCGGCCGCCACGGGGATGGCCGCCCCTCCTTCCGGGTGCCACCAGAAAAGCATCGTGCCTCCGCAATTTACCTCGATATTAAAATAGGAAAACCCGAGGTTGGGGCCCGGTGTGAAGAAAAATTCCACGCAACTGTCCAGATAGACGGGATCCTGATATCTCTTTGCCGATGCCCGGACGTAGCGATCCTGAACGTGAAAGATGATGTAGAGGGAGTCGCCATCCCATGCCAGTTTGGCGAAGACGTTGGGGCGGTGGTCCGGCTCCTCTCCCATGTGCTGGTTGATAATCAGCGGCTTGATTTTCTTATAAACGGATTTGTTCCAGTTTCCGTCGGTCTCGGTGGGTTCAGGGAGTTTTGTAACCTGATATTCCAACGGCCTGAGTCTCCCCCGCGAATTCCTAAGCAAAGGCATGCGAATTCATTCACCACAGAGGCAGTGAGGATTTCTCTGCTTCCCTGCGGTTTCTCGCGTCGAAGCAAAGGTACCGAGTGTCCCTGCGGTTAATGAAAATTCTTGAAGATTAAGCTTCTCGCACATTACATGCAACAATCTAGCGCCCGAATACTTCGAAAAGCAGAGGCATCAACTTTACGCGCAGATCGTGGCGGGCTTGCAGACCGTAGGTCTTGATCGCGCCCGGCTTCGGAACTCTCCATGGCGCCGCGTGGTCCGTAGGAACGTCAACGCGGTTGCTGATGTAACCGGTTCCGCGGGCAAAGCTGGTTTGGCCTTCCTTCGAAAGCAGCCAGTTCACGTATAGTTTCGCCGCATTGGGATGGGGAGCGCGGTTGAAGACGCCAAGGCCGCCGCTGGCCGGGCTCACATCAGAGCCTTCCCGCAGTTGACGCGGATCGACAATGGCGAGCGGAACTCCTTGTGCCGCCCGCTGCTCGACGAGGCTGTCCGAGAGGCCAACCGCCAGGGGGAACTTGCCGCGCCCAAGCGAATCCACTTCTTGAGCGTAGTCCTTAAACAGCGTCAGCTTCTGGTTTGCCAGCGCCCGTACGAACTTTTCTCCGAGCTCCGGATGAAAATAGAAAAACTCAAACGTTGCTTGACCGGGCCCTGATTTTCGCGGATCGTCGGTGGCGATCTTTCCCGTCCATTTGGGATCGAGCAAATCTTTGTAAGACTTGAACACTTTGGGGTCGGCAAGCTGCGTGTTCGCGAAAAGGGTGCCGCGCTGAAAAGCAGTCATGATGAGTATCGTGCGACCGGGATCGAGAAATTCTAAGGCGCCCCCTCTCCAGTTCTTCAGGTTCTTCACTTCCGGGAGAAGCAGGAATTGCTCCATAGGTTCCAAAATGTTGAGGGGCAGCAAAGCATCCTCTAATGCGCCCGCAATCACGGCGTCGCACAGATATTTTCCGGCCTGGCGTTCGGTGCTAATCCGCGTGGCAATAATAGTCACAGGGTCGGGAATATATTCTATGGAGATGCCGTACTTTTGTTGAAACGGCACCGTGAGGGAATCGCGGCGGTCGGGACCCACAGGCCCGATTATCACGAGTTTGCCCTCTTGCTTGGCGGCGGCCACGAGCGTTGCCCAGTCGTCTGTCGCCGCGGCGGACCGTGCGTTTGTGGGCAGAAACAGCTGCAACGCAAGCAAAAACAGCGACAGTGCCGTTAAAATAGTCCTCGTCATCTTCATTTAACCTCTAACCCTCCATTAAAGTTTTAATAATCGCCCCTTAAAAATTTACCAGTTCCCTGCAAGCTCTCAGGGATCGCAACAAACCTCCGTCAGCTTTGCGCTCTCGATGAGGCCTAATGTACAACTATTTTCCCCAATAAAAGTCAATATCTTTTATGGTTATGGAGGACATCCCCACGGCCCCAATTACAATGACTAAGTCTGAAGAGAATTCTGTCTCCTACCAGATAATTCCTGGCCATGTAGTGTTATCGACGGTTTTCGGATAACCAGGATCAGCCCGGTCGGCTTTCACGTCATAGCGGATATATTGATTGCCCTTGAAGAAATAGGCCTTGCCATTTCCCCAATTGACGGCATCGTCGATACCATCCGCCCAGATAACGCCCGGCCAGGTCTCGGCATTTATGTTCTTGGGATAACCGGGGTCAGCCCGGTCGGCTATTATGTCATAGCGGATATACTGATTGCCCTTGAAGAAATAGGCCTTGCCATTTCCCCAGTTAACTACGGCGTCTATGCCATCCGTCCAGACAACGCCCGGCCAGGTCTCGGCATTTATGTTCTTGGGATAACCGGGGTCAGCACGGTCAGCTTTTATGTCATAGCGGATATACTGATTGCCTTTGAAGAAATAGACCTTGCCGTTTCCCCAGTTGGATACGGCGTCTATGCCGTCCGTCCAGACAACGCCCGGCCATGTCTCGGCATTTATGTTTTTTGGATAACCGGGATCGGCTTTATCGGCGGCGATGTCGTAGCGGATATACCGATTGCCGTTAAAGAAGTAAGCCTTGCCATTTCCCCAATTCACAATTCCCGTTGAGCGTTTATCGGGAACATACTTTTCGGCTATCGCCGCCGTCCATATAGCCAGAACAAACAAGCAAGCAAGAAATATCAAACCCTTCTTTTTCATAGCCAAATCCTTTCTATTTTGGTTTATGCTACCGCGCTGCCTAAGCCTCGCCTCCACAGACCTTTACAGAAAATCAAACTTCCGCGGTTATTATTGTCTTCAATCATAGAGGAGTCAAGTACCGGCAGAACCTCTTCAAGCACGCAACCGCCTGGCCTGATCCATACCTCTTGCCCACGGGCAGCGGTCACGCGATAGAGATCTTTTTCGCCTGGGCCTTTACGCCAAGCTCTTTTAGCGCTGTCTCGAGGGTCTTGTATTCTTCTTTCCCCAGGGAGCGGCCTTTGATCCATTTCTCATAATCTTTCAGTGCTGCCGTGATGATTTCCAGAACTTTAAGCCGGGCATAATGTTTGGCATTTGCGGCAACCAAATGCCAGCCGGCATTGGGAACATTTGTCTTTGCGAATATGTCATCGATGGCAGCGACATAGTCATCGAACTTTTTTCGCGACTCTATATCCGCGATATTGAGTTTCCATTGCTTAAAGGGATTATTCAATCGTTCTTCAAAACGTTTGAGTTGCTCTTCTTTTGAGATCGCCAGGTAAATTTTTACAATTTTAATTCCATCTTCGAACAGCGTTCGCTCAAAATCGCGCACTTCCTGAAAGGCACGTTGAATGTCGCTGGGTTTCAACCCCAGTTCAACTCTCTCGACAAGGAGCCGCCCGTACCAGCTCCGATCAAAAATGGCGATGCTCCCCGGGGCGGGAATGTTCTTCCAGAAGCGATAGAGCCAGTGGGTGCCGTGTTCTACGGGATCAGGAGCGCCGATCGGGTGAACTCGGAATCCCCTGGGATCAAGCAGTTCAGTAACGCGACGAATACAGCCGCCTTTGCCACCCGCGTCCATCCCTTCAAAGACAAGGATGACACGATCTTTTTGGTGATAGACACCCCTTTGGAGCAAAAGCATCTTCTGTTGAAGCACTCTAAGCTTTTCCAGGTATTCGGCGTTGTTCTCCAACTGAGGAAATTTCTTTGTCTTGAGCAGTTTCTTGTAGCTGAGGTTATTATCCATTGCCCGCCTTTGCTTTTGTATGTAATGGAGTCAGGTCATGCAATTACGTATGCTGGATATAGAATAATTGCTAGATTGCAACGGGCTGTTGCCCAACGTTAATTTTACCGTCGCCATGGTTTTTAAGCTTAGGTCCCTCAAGTTGTTTGCAAAGAATGCTCATCATGCCCGCGAGATGTCAAAAACAGTATATTTGAGAAGAATGCCGGAAGATACAGGGCATTTATCACAGCAGATCTTGCCACGGCGCCTCTTACGGCAATGCTTTCCCTCGGCCTGACAGTTTTCTTTACCAATATCTGGATGTTCTGGATTGCACAGGTAAGATACTCTTGAATACGCATTTTCCAAAGGCCCCGCCACCGTGCCCGGTCAAATCCGTACCGTGTGGCTCTGGCAAAGGATCGTTCCATGAGATGCTGCCGGGTTTTTATGTCCCGCTGTGACTTGGCGGAACGACTTGCCTCGCGCATCATATCAATTACATCTTGTTGAAGATGCCGCTTGACCGTCCGGCCGGATTTATTCTTTGTGCATTGTTCTCTGAGGCGGCAGGCAGCACAAACTTTCCGTGGTGCGGCGTAATCCATGCTCTGCCGTTTGTTATGCAATGATTTCGGTTTGAGCAGGTAGCCCGCGGGACAGCGGTATGTATCTGTAGCCGGGCCATAAAGAAAATGTGCTTCGGAAAAGATTTCTTCCGTTACCGCCTTCTTCCTCTGCGCTGTCCCCAGATCGGGGATATGTGCCGCGATGCCTTTGTCGTGACAGGCAAGGAAATTTTCGATAGTGCCGTATTTGCTATCTGCAACGATGATTTCGGCCTTGGTTCCTGTTGTTGTGCAATGCTTCTCAAACAGTGGCAGCATCAGATGAGCCTCATTGACATCACCCGGCGCTGCATCGGTTGCCGTGATGATTTCGCTTTGCCCATCAACCGCCCGATGCACCTGGTAGGTGAGCTTGGCTTTTCCCCCTTTTCCCCGGTTCACTATCGCCGCATCCGGATCGGTAGTGGACATATAACGGTCGTTCGTTTTTATGTAGCTGCTCGAAGATGCATTGCCTTCGCTTATCTCTTCCAGACGAGATTCCAGCTTTTTATAGGTCTTGCGCAACTGGTGCTTCAGGTTCCTCGTGTCAATGATCGAATTATTGGAAGCATCGGCA